>JAABUZ0100000074.1_pt1 | contig 235464 bp, 223 predicted proteins | sample 5562091 | NCBI WGS metagenome assembly JAABUZ01 (sample SAMN12813069, study PRJNA571459) | rock metagenome | isolation source: Antarctica rocks | place: Antarctica: Victoria Land, Linnaeus Terrace sud | collected 2015-12-21
TGCGTCATAGGGTGTGATGCCGCACACATAGATGCTGACCGTGGGGCCCGCCGGCTCGAACTCCTTGGTCTCTTCGGACAGGGTGTCGTACAGCCGCAACCCGGTCATGACGCCGACGAAGCCGCCAGCGGCCCATGGCATGCCCAGTAGTGGTTCAATTTGTCAGCATCCTCCCTCGCGGCACTCCATGAGCAGGGTACTGTGTGTCTCCGTGCTCCACCATTATGCCGGTAGCTCTCCTAGGGGAGGCATGCTGGAGACGTAGTGTATGGCGCAGCCCGATAGGGAAGGGCGCGAGTTTCCCCGACTGCCTGGGTAGGGAGGTCCGCCCTACGTTGTCATATCATGGTGCGGGCGAGACCGGCTGTCCAAGGACGGGGGAGTCGCTCCCTTCTATATTCGAAGACTGGAAGGGAAGAAGTGTCTCCCCTGCACCGGCGTGACGACCTGGCGGTAGTTTCTACCGGACCCGGCCGACCTCTGACGTGGGATTAGTGCGCGGCAATGCGCACGGCCTCTCCGTTGGACATGACCACCTCGAGGCGGAACCGTCCTGCTCCGCTCCAATGGGTGCTGTATCGAAAGGAGGTGCGCTGCATGCTCGGGATGAGGCGCCCATTCAGACGCTGCCGGCCGGCATAGAGGTTGAAGCCCGCAATCCGGTGATTGGGCGACACGCTCCAGCGGAAGACCGTTTGGGCCCCGTGGCGGAACACGGCTAGATGCGTCACGCGTGCCGCGGTAGGACCAGAGGATGCCACCGATGACACGCATGCTCCGCCCGCCGTGCAATCGGTGTAATTGCCGCTGCCGTCCACCGCTACCGCATGTACTTCGGTTCCCACCGGCTGGGTCAAATTCGCGGTCCAGGTGGTCCCATTCTGCGTTCCGGGGACAGTGTTGGAGTTCCCGCTGCCGTCAACCGGGGAGCCGGAATAGAAGACAACCTTGGTCAGGCCGGCGGCGCCTGTGCCGGCGCCCGAGTCAGCCACGTTGGGGGCCGTGGCGGTAACCGTGCCACCCGGTGAGCCCGTCGTATAGGGCCGTGACATGGTGGGGGCGGACATGTCGGCCGCGGCCGGCGGGTTGTAGTTGGTCGCTTGCAGAAAGTCGCTGGTGAAAAACAGGCCGAAGCGGCTGCTGGTTGACACGCCGATACCCACCCAATTGAACTGGCCGAAGCTGCTGCCATTGTACCCCAGGATACTGTGCCGGTGGCCCCAGCTCGGGTTCGAGTTGCCATCGTCGTACATGTACTCGAACACAGCAGCAGCCGCCGATGAATTACCGGCGATGTTCTCTCCTAGGCTGCTCCAGCCGCCATTATTGATCGCTGGGTTCACGAGCAGGCGACCGAATGTATTGCCGCTGATCGGACTGTCATGAGCGAAGTAGCCGTATTGGTTCATCTCGTGGCTGTGGTTGGCGTCGATTTGCGACATCAGAGTGCTGTCGAGAGCTAACGTTCCCAAGGCGCGATCCTGCCGCTCAGCGTTGTACAGGACGAACATTTGCTGCTGCGGAGAATAGCCGTTCCAGGTGGTCGCGGATATGCCCTGGTTGGCGGTGAGGTCCAGCGGGGTGCTGCACCCTTCGGCGGCGCGTGCGTCCGTGAACGATTTCTCCATGGTGGCAAAGCTGCCGAAACCGGCACTGGACTGCTGATTACTCGAACTGGCTGCCAATGGCGTGCAACTGCCGGCGTAGGCTACCCCAGGCTGGCTGACCACTATGCCACCGGCTGTTGAGGAGATTATCGCGCTGGACCACAACCAAAACATGAACGTAAGACCGCGAGACAAACGCATAAAAATTTCCTTTTCCTGTGTCACAAATTCCGCAGGCTCGTGGGAGATGAATCTGTTTAGAACAACAAGGAGGCGCCTAGGCCGGCGCTCGACACTGAATGCCAGCATTGGCGGTCGGTTCAGTATGCACCACTCCCAGCCAAGAATCAATGGGTGAGGGCTCATATCGCGACAGGATCCTGGTCCCCACCAAAACTGAAGTCGTGCCTCTGCTTACCTCGACGCCTCTCGCCAGCAGGCGTAGCATTGACACCCCGGTCGAGCGGTGAATTGGCCATTTTGAATCGCCTGGAGGACGGTTTCGACCCGCTGGGAGGTCTGTTGGTTGATGTCCGGAGCCGGAGCCGTGGTGTGCTCCGAGCCGTCACGAAGGAAGTGGTAGGTGTAGAGCAGTTCTTCCGGTGCGTGGCCAAAACGTTCAGCTATCGCCATGCCGTAGAGCGGAAGCTGGAGGGTACTCGCCAACCACTCACGCGCCTCCGGCCGGCCGCTCTTGAAGTCCACAAGCTCCAGCCGGCCATCGTTCAGCGGGAAGACGGCGTCTACTCGTCCGCGCACTGAACCTCCCGCGAAGGAAAGGGTGAACCGTTCCTCGAAGAGAGTTGGTCGGGTGTTCAGACGCGATTGGAGGAAGCGGTTGAACATTTCCATCGCCTCGGGACCCGCATCCGGCTCAAACAGCGAGGGTTGCGTGAAGTGAGCGGCGATCAAGGCGTGGATGTTGACGCCGAGAGCCATGGCAGGGGAGGGCGGCGGCGGAACTCGGCGTACGTAGCTGAGATAGTACTGGTACGGGCACGCTTCGTAGGCTATGAGCGCCGAGACAGAATAGGTTGGTATGGTGCTCCGGGCGGGCCGACTGTTGGACTGCCTCACACGGACCGGTCGAGCCCTGACTCCGTGATGGCGGCGGTGACACCGTAGACGGCGTGGGCGGCGATCATGACCGCGGTGCGTGAACTGGAATCATCTTCGGGGGACGGGTAGAGGCCCAGGCCGGGCATGACACCCAGATAGCTAATCGCCCAGAGAGCTTCACCGAAGATCAGCCCCCGTATGACCGTTCCCCCCGGCAGATATCGCTGAACGAGGGCGTATCCGACGCCACAGGTGGTGCCGTAGCCCAGATGGGCGCTGAGCCAGAGAGTGCGAAATGCCGGTTCAGGTAGCTTGCTGAGGTCCACTCCAACTTTTTTGCCTGCCCGTTTCGTGATCTGCTTGGGCGGCGCCAGATGCACGAGACCGGCCAGCTTCGCTACCGCGATGACCGATGACATAGTACCGGTGGCGATGGCGCCGACCGTTGCGCCACGCAGAAGAGTGTTCATAACTGCTCCTTCGTTTATTTACAGGCATGGCTCTAAAGGTATGGCTCTATACGAGGTATAGCACGAGTTGGCGCAGGGACCATGCCAGCCCCGCTGAAAAAAATCGTTGTGTATCTCCCCACCGGCGCCGGCAGGCTCGGTGGGAGGTGATGTCGTGACTAGCTGCGCGTACGGTGAGAATTACTCACATGAGCTTCACATGTCGCGGGGCTACACTGAAAGGGTAGATACCGAGCAGTGGTACACTTTCGCTGCTGCCGGCGTTTTAACTCAGTCGCTTTTCGCTGGACATAACGCATGATTGCTGAACAACCCCCGGACACCATCCCGAGCGCCCGCCCTATAAAACGCAAGTCTGACAGGACCGGTCCGGCGGGGCTGCTCCTTACCGTTTTTCTTAAGTTTTCCAAATTTGTGAAACTGGCCAAGGTGGTCCTTTTCACGGCTTCATTTGCCACCTATGCCGTGCTGTTTTCGTGGAAGTTTGCGATCCTCATCTTGGTGTCGCTCTTTGTCCATGAGAACGGGCATATCTGGGCCATGAAGCGGGTTGGCATCAAGACCAAAGGCATCTACTTCATCCCGCTATTCGGCGGAGCAGCGGTGGCGGAGAGCGCTTTCCCGTCGCGACGCGATGAGGTGTTTGTGGCGATCATGGGACCGATTTGGGGGCTGGCGCTGGCGCTGGGCGCCGGGGCGCTCTATGTTGCCACGCAGGATCCCCTCTGGGCGGCGGCCTCGGGGTGGATGGCCTTCATCAATTTGTTTAACCTGTTTCCGCTTAATCCGCTGGATGGAGGTCGCATTGTCAAATCGGTGGCCTTCTCACTCAATAGCTGGCTAGGTATCGGGGTGATGCTCGCAGGTTTTCTGGCCGCGCTGGTTCTCACCTTCCAGTTTGGATTTGGTCTGCTGGTTTTTATCTTGTTCATCGGCGCGGCCGAGTTTTTCGCGGAGGTCCGAGCACACCGAGCCGGTCGTCCCGGATTGCCCGGCATGCGGTTGCGGGAGGTGTTGGGATCGTTAGCTGGATATGTTCTCCTGGCGGCGGTGTTGTTGGGCTTGATGCTGACAATGCAGCACGAGCCGGGAGCGGGCTTAGCAACGCAGTTTTTGAGGACATAGCGTCCATTCAGGCGCTGCGGCAGTAGTGCAGTACGGCATCTCCATTCCCAACTTTGGACCGTACTTCGATGTGCGCCGCCTGGCCGATCTGGCTCGCGATGCGGAGAAGGCTGGTTGGGACGGTTTTTTCCTGTGGGATCATGTGTATTGGTGGTTGTTTCCTATCTCCGATCCATGGGTAGCGCTGACCGCCATTGTGTTGCAGACCCAGCGAGTTCGGATCGGTACCATGGTGACGCCCCTGGCGCGACGGCGGCCGCTGAAACTGGCGCGGGAAACGGTGACCCTGGATCACCTATCCGGCGGCCGGCTTATCCTGGGAGTGGGGCTGGGGGTGAGGCCCCAGGAGTGGGAGCACCTGGGCGAGGAGGCGGATCTGGTGGTGCGTGGCCGCATGCTGGATGAGGGGCTGCAGGTGCTGCAACAGCTCTGGCGCGGTGGAGCCGTGGAGCACCATGGAGAGCATTACACGGTGCATGTGCGTGATCTGACCGGACGTGAAGGTATCGTTCCCTTTTCGCCTCCGGCACGTCAGCAGCCGCGCATTCCCGTGTGGGTGGGGGGACGCTGGCCGAACAAGCCAGCGTTCCGCCGAGGGGCACGCTGGGATGGCATCATTCCAACCAGTGTGCCGGGGGGTATCCACGAACGGCTGACGCCGGAGCAACTTCGGGAGTGTGTCGAGTATACGATGCGTCACCGCCCGGCGGATGAACCACTGGAGGTTGCGATCGGTGGCCACACGGATGGAAACGACTTGGCTCGAGACCAGGCACACGTGGCGACCTACCAGCAAGCGGGCGCGACCTGGTGGATGGAGGACTTGAGTCCATGGGCGTTCGGGTGGGAGTGGGAGGGCGATTGGCCGGTAGCGCGGATGGAGAAGCGGGTCCGGCAGGGGCCGCCCCGCTAACAGACCTGATCCCGTCATAACTCAGATCCGCTCTGTTGCACTCTGCTTCGCGGAGCAATATACTTGCTTTGCTAGAGGAGGGCGTATGGCCAACTGCGTGTTACTTCGCGAGGACGACCGAGACCTGATCCAACTGGTGCATGAGCTTCTGGAGGACCAGGACTATACGGTCGTGGATGTGGTTAACCTGGAGGATTTGCTGGTCGAGGCCACGCGCCGTGGGCCATGCGTGGCGCTGATCGATGGGACTCATCCAGCCGGGTTCGACCTGTGGTGGTTGGGTCCAGTATTGTCAAAGCTCGGTGTGCCACCAATCGCCTTCACTGCCCACGCTTCCGCACAGGAACAGTTTGAGCAAGATGCGCACGGATACGCAGGTGTGCTGACCAAACCGTTCGATGCCGATGCGTTTATCGACCTGGTCAACTCGATCTGTTGGGAGCACCAGCAGCAGGTCGCTTCGCAGCGGCTGCCAGGGCTTTCCGGAGCTCTGTTTCCCGGATTGGCGCCTCCAGCGTGATGTCTCCGATCTTCAGCACCGGTATCCGGATGTCATAGAGCCGGAAGAGCGCCGGGTCCCGCGTGATATCGACTTCCTCAATGACCGTCGGATACCGCGCTCGCAGCCGCTCCAGCGCGATCTTGGCGTCGTCGCAGAGGTGGCAGCCAGGTTTCCCATAGAACCTCACTGCCTGGACTGCACCGGGGAGGGATAGCCTGGGGATGAACCGTCGCAACAGGTCGATGGTGAGAACCTCGCTTGGGCGAGAAGGAGTACCAGCGCACTCTACCGAGCTATACAAGTTCTGCTAGGTTGGAGGGGCAGGGGATATGCGAACACAGCGGTCGCTTGCCATTCTATCGCTCTCGAAAGAGCCACGGACAGCTCGACACTCAGTTCTTCCCGGAGGTAGCAGTCGAGGTTGGAATCTGCTCCTGGACAGTCACGCGCTCGCGCCGGCTCGGAAGGTTTGCTCGCCTTCCCACATTTGCTGGACCAGTTATGCCAGCGAGCAACGGCGGACATGGTGGCAACAGGCGCCGTCTTGCTGCTGTATGACGATCTCGCCGATGCCTTCTCAATCGCAGCGACTTCTAACCAGAGTTTAAGCGACTGGGTGGGACGTGCGGTCGAGGATGGCGACTCGAAACTCTTTCGGGATGCGCTGGAACGCCAGGTTATCATTCCGGTTCCGTCACTCCCTGCCTCGCTGGCCGAGATGAGGGTGGTCAAGGGACAGTTGATCCCGCTCCACAATGATGTGCCGATCGGTGTGCTCTTCATGTTTGGGATTGAGGAGCCGGTCGATGAGGGGCGCCGGGTGGCGATGCTGCGTCTCGGCGAAGCAGCGGCCGAGAACATTCAGCGGGCGCGCCCCGATCTGGAACACCGCTGCATGTTCCAGCGGATACTGGAACTGGACCCGGGCGGTATCGCGGTGGTGGAGGGGCCGGATCATGTTTTTAGCTATGCTAACCTGGCATTTCGCCAGGTCTTGAAGCACGACCGCGTACCCTTGCTGGGTCGCTCACTGCGTTCGCTGCGCTATTCCCTGCCAGGGGTCGAAGCGGCGCTCGACGCGGTACGCGGGAGCTGGGAACCGCAGCATATGGGGCAGGTAGCCGTGGTCGACGAGTATGGGTCGCGTTACTACGAGGTTCATCTGGCCCCGGAACGGGCTCTGGACGGCGAAGTGGCCTCAACCTTTCTTACCATCTGGCCGCGGACGGACGCGGTGCTCACTCGCAAGGCGCTGGAGACCTCGCTAACACAGTTCGCCCAATCGCAGAGCATGCTCTCTGCAGTGCTGAACAGCACCAACAACGGCATTTTTCTGGTCGGACCGGCGCTTGAGGTTCTCTATGCGAATCGGCGGATTGGCGATCTACTGGGTCTCGACTTCCACTCCGTGGTAGGACGGGACAAACGGGATGTCGTCACGGCTATTAAAGCTCATATGGTGTACCCGGACGACTTCGAGCGTCGCCTGCTCCATCTGTACGACCACCTCGAGGAAACGTCCACCGAGGATGTCGAGGTGCTGCTGCCCAGCCGTCGTACCCTGGAGCGCTACAGCGGTCCGGTTTATACGGACGATGGGGCGCTGCTGGGTCGGATCGAGGTCTACTCGGACGTTACCGAAGTACGCGCCTTGCAAAGGAACAAAGATGAGTTTCTCTCGCTCGTCTCCCATGAATTAAAGACACCGGTGACGAGTATCAGAGGGTACGCGCAATTACTCCAGCGCCGAGGGGTGCGGGATGCGGCGCCGGCAAGCACGCTCAATGCCTACAGTGTGATCGAGCGCCAGACCAAGCGCATGCAAGATTTAATCGATTCTCTGCTGGATCTGGCACGACTCGAAACGGACAAGATGTCTCTGGCCTTGTCTGAAGTGAATCTGGGGCGTTTGGTTACACGGGTGGGAGAGATGATGGAGATGACGCAGGAAGACCGCCAGCTTCTCTTCGATCTGTCATCGGAGCCGGTGATCATTGTGGCCGATGAGCAGCGGATTGAACAGGTTGTAATGAACCTCTTGAGCAATGCTTTGCGTTTTAGTCTGGAAGGAGGGGTGGTGACTGTTTCGGTGCAACGCGAGCGCGATGCGAGGATCATCGTACGAGACGAAGGGAAGGGGATCGCGCCTGATGCGCGTGAGCGCATCTTTGAACGATTTTTTCGAGAGGAGCATGTTCCGGACGCCACCGGCATGGGCGTCGGACTCTATATCAGCAAAGGCATTGTGGAGCGCCACGGAGGCACGATCAGCGTCGAAAGTGAGCCGGGAAACGGCTCCACGTTCACCGTATCGCTCCCGATAGAGGGTATACCCATCCGCAACCCTCACGCGGATACAACTAATAAGGAATAGCCATGCGATTAGCCAACAAGACAGCCATTATTACCGGCTCGGCTACCGGTATAGGGAGGGCCATTGCTCAGGTCTTTGCCCGCGAGGGTGCCGCAGTGACCATTGACTACGTGCACGGACAGGATGCGGACGCCAAATCGGCGGTAGATGAGATTACTAGCGCCGGAGGCAAAGCGCTGTCTGTCGAAGCCGACATTACGAAGCCGGATGAGGTCCAGGCCATGATCGATCAGACCTGTCAGAAATTTGGCAAGCTAGATATCTTCGTCAATAACGCCGGTATCGAACACAAAGTGCCCTTTGTAGATATCTCGCTCGATCTGTGGGAGAAGGTGATCGCGGTCAACCTGACCGGGCCGTTTCTCTGCGCACAAGCCGCGGCACGCCAGATGATCAAGCAGAAAGGAGCGGGCCGAATCATCAACATCTCGTCGGTCCACGAGGATCTGCCCATGCCAACCAACGTACCGTACTGCGCTTCCAAAGGCGGCCTGCGGATGATGATGCGCACGGCCTGTGTGGAGCTTGCCCCCCTCGGTATTACGATGAACAATATCGGACCCGGCGCGGTCGATACGCCAATGGACGCCGATCTCAAAGCCCATCCGGATCAATTCGCCCAATTGCTGGCCGAAATTCCGGTTGGGCGGATGGGCCAACCCGAGGAAATCGCGAATCTGGCCGTGTATCTGGCCTCGGATGAGTCGGCGTACGTCACCGGGAGCACGTTCTTCATCGACGGCGGTATGCTTCGGCAGTCGGGAAGCTTATAGGCGCTCAGGCTCCGAACATGGCAAAGGTGGCGCTGTCGCCACCTTTGCCGGTGGCGCGAACGGTCAGTTGGAAGCCTGTCCTGGTGCGGTCGACTTTGAAGAGCAGGGGAGGCGGGAGAAAGTCCCCGTGTCCGTTGGTTGTCGTGGCGCGGTGATAGTTGAGGGTGCGCGGATGGCCATCCGGTCCCACTCCCGTGAAGTGGTAGATGAGGCGGACGTGCTCGCACGGGCGGAAGTGATGGCCGGCGATTCGACACGAGATGCGCGACTGGTGGTCTGGCTCCTCGCAGTTTCCCACGACTTGAGGCGGTCTGCCGGCGAAAGCGATGCTGGGCGTAGCCAGAATGAGCCACAGGAGGAGAGCAAGAGGGGAACAGCGCATACATTTGCTCATAGATCGAATTGCGGTACTGTACCACACGAACGCCGGCCCCGTAAGCGATTCCCGCGGTTCGAAGGGCTGTGATCAGTGTTTTGACAGCCTGGCGACAAAAGTCCCCCTTGGTGCTCTGCCAATCGTCGCCAGCTACGTTGACAGGCCGTCCATGGGCACGTACGCCGCAGGGAACTACTCAATATGAGGTCTCTACGATGCGATCGGAACACGATTCCCATGTCGTCCTTGCCACTATAGGCCCCCTGGCAGCCTGCTTAGCTTTCTTTATAGTGTGGCAGAGCGATGGAGGCGGAGCCATCAGTCTGCCTCTGTTGCCGATTCCTTCCTTCACCCTGCCGGTCTTGCCCAATATCACACTCCCCCGGATTCATGTCCCGGTGCGCCACCTGGTGCGCACCATCTCCCGCAATCCGGTGCCGATCGGCACCATAGCCGAGTTTATCCTCTCGGTGTACCGTACTCGACGCAAGGCAGTCGAGACCTCACCGACCGACGCGTAGGGAGGGTCAGGGGTAATGCGGTAAAAAGGAGTAGCCCTTACGGAGCAACCTGTGCCGAGACGCCGGGCGGTGGAGTGACGTCAAAGGAGGTACGCCTCCGAGATGACGGACGTTGACGCGGTACACGCCGAGGCACTGCGATTGTGGTTACATGGGCACTTGTCAGGACGTAACGCGCGTTGTTATAGGACGGTGCCGTCCCTCTTCCTGCATAGCCTTCCGAACCGACCGATGCGCCGGGATCGTTGGCGGATTATTGCCTGGCTTCGCCTTGGCCAGCTCCTGGTGGCTAACGCCGGTATCGGCGCGGGGCTGCTGCTGACCAGCATACTGACTGTTTCATCCACTGGCGGTATGGCTCGTCTCATCGTGGGGCTCCCGGACAGCCCACGCGTTGCGCTGAAGTTTCCCCTGTTCGACGCCACCGGCGCCCTGCTGTCGCCCGACGGCCAGAGGCTGCTGGTGAGCCGCCGGCACGGGATGCGGCTGGCGTCTTCTTTAGGGCAGGATAAGCGGAATCTGGGTGTACAGGTTCACAGTACCTGTTCCCTTGGTCAGGTCGTTTGGGTAGGCAATGCGCGAATAGCGTACGCCACGCCGTGTCCGGTTGCGGGATCTTTCAATGTTCTCTCCCGGCTCTATATCCTCCGGCTGGGCGGCATGCCCAAACTCCTGGCCTCTGTGCGCTCGATGCAACAGGATCAACGGGGCGCGCTGTCCACTGCTCCACCGGTTGCCTGTATCGGCTGCGCATGACGGGAAAATAATGGTCGTTACGTGCATACAACTGCATTGTCTCGCTAAAAGAAGGGATCCCGGCTGCTTGGCACAGGGGGCTCCCGAAATGGCACAGAGGATCGTTTTCTATCACAAGGGCTGTGGCTCGATTGCTGTCTCATTCACCTGCCCGTCGATGTTCTCCACTCGGTACACGCGCGCACCCGGCACCGCGCTTACCCTGTCGTGGAGTTCGGTCCCCTCGAAGTGCAAGGCAGCGCCGTCATCGATGGCCCAACCGGGCGTGAGGCCCTCGGCAATTGCGCTCTGGTACGTGGGCCGACGGCTCTCTTCCGAGTCGTAGTGTGGACAGAAGCTGCCGGCGAGGAAGCCGAGGCAGTTCTGCATTGAGGTGAGGGTGGGGCCAAAGGAGTCTGTGATGCCGCTCTCAAACCAGCAGAGGCCTCCGGCGCTGAAGCCACATAGCAGCGCGCCCTGCTCCCAGGCGTCCCGCAGGATAGCGTCGAGGCCTTGAAGGCGCCAGACGGCCAGCATGTTGGCGGTGTTGCCGCCGTTTACGTAGATCATGTCCTGCTGGAGCAGGTACGAGCGCAGGTCATCGACCGTGCGATTGAAGAGCGTCAGATGGGACGGTTCGCACCGGCTGGACGGGAAGGCGCCATAGAAGCCGCCAATCGACTCCGCCGAATCGCCGACTGCGGTGGGGAGGAAGCAGACCCTGGGATGGGGAGCATCGACCAGACCGAACAGGTAGTCGTTGAGTAGGGCGGCACCCGGCGCACCCGCTAGCGTGGAGCTGCTCATGGCGACAATAGGCATGTTCTGTCTCCTCTCGAACCTTCTCCAAATTTGACCCGCACCTGTGGCGTGAGAATGTCTTTTCGTATGGTCGACTACTCAGAGGAGTATATAGGTGTACTCCTTCGAACTACGTTGCAATAAGGCGTGCGTTGAGATACACTCGGCATGGTCTTTACCCATATTTAGCGAAGAAGGAGCCAGGCATTGAGGAGATGGTCGTTCATGGTAGGCGGGCTTGCTCTGCTGATGACAGTCGGCACCTCGGTAGGTGTTGGAGGCGGGCAAGCGTTTGCGAGTCACACCAGTCAGTATGTGGGTCCATCAGATGCCCCTGTTGCCCCTGCAGGTCGACTGATTGGGAACCCAAAAGCGCTGGCCGATCCCAACCGGTTAGTGGATGTCTTCATCCGGCTCAACGGTGCTCCACTGGCCGACACCTATATCGCCGCCCGCGCGGCCAACAGCACGGCGCCCGACGTGGCGGTGCAGCTTCGTCGCTCGACCGACATGAAGACCGAGCAAACGCCGGTGGTGGCGTCGGCGATGTCAATGGGCGCCGCGAGTGCGGAAACAGTCCATAACGTTTCTAACGGCGTGGTGGTCAACGCCATCCCGGCGAAAAACGTGGCCGCGCTGCAGAGCTTGCCCAACGTCCAATCGGTCGAGATTCTAGGCGCGATCAAACCGGACCTGCAGCACAGCGTGCCGCTGATCGGCGCTCAGGCGGTGCTGGATGGTCCGCTGCATCTGACCGGCCGAGGAACCACGGTCGCCGATCTCGACACCGGCATCGACTACACGCACCGCGACTTTGGCGGCTCGGGAGACCCGGCCGATTACCAGTACGCGGTGTCTCATGCCAACGACCCTAACACGCCGAACTATACGCTGAACTACCCGAGCACTTCTCCTTACGCCGGGAAGCCAATGTTCCCGAATCAGAAAGTGATCGGCGGCTACGACTTTGTTGGTAACAAATACAACGTGGGAAACCGCGCCACCGCCCAGAACATCGCCACGCTGAACCCGGTGCCGAACCCGATCGATCAGACCGACCACGGAACCTGGACGGCGAGCACTATTGCCGGGTTCGGCGTGCCCAACGGTTCAGTGGACGGAAGCGATCCGGGCGTATACGTCCATCCCACTGACTCGTTCACGGTGTACCACGGAGTGGCGCCGGGAGCGTTGCTTTACGCCTACAAGGTGTGCGGCAACCACGCGCAGTGCCCGGATGCCGCGATCATTCAAGCCATCGACCGGGCCATGGACCCGAATCAGACGGGCACCATGAACAATCATGTGGACGCACTCAACATGTCACTTGGCTCCGATTTTGGTCTTGGTCTTCCTGCCACGGAAGACGAACTGAATAAGGCCGAACAGGTTGGCGTGGCCATCGCAGTCTCCGCCGGAAACGCCGGCAACGTGCCGTTCGTCCTCGGCTCGCCGTCCAACGCCGAGCGCGTACTGAGCGTCGCCGCCAGCGTATCGAATGCCCTGGCACTGGTTACCAATCCGGCCACGCCAGCGCCGATTCGAATCTTCCCGGCGTCCTTCGGCCCGTCTTTGAGCAACCCGGTGACCGGTCCCCTGCTGGATACCAAGAGTCTAGGATGTAATCCCTTCCCGGCCGGCAGCCTCAGCGGCTACATCGTGCTGATCGATCGCGGCACCTGCGGTTTCGCCAATAAAGCCGTCAATGCCCAGGCCGGCGGCGCCATCGGAGTGATCGTTGTTAGCCAGGCGGGCAATGCCGCCGGTGGTGCAAGCTGCGCTTTGTCGGCCAGTCAATGCGCATCCATCGCAATTCCCCTGGTCGTGATCTCCAACCAGGACGGGGCACAGCTGCGCGCCCTGCTGGCGCAGGGGCCGGTGAGCGTCACGCTCAGCCTCAACAACGTGACGAATCTGAACGACACCCTGTCCAGCTTCACCAGTAGCGGCCCGTCGCTGACCGGCTTATTGAAGCCGGATCTCTCGGCGCCTGGAGACAATCTCCAGATGGCGGCCTTTGGCGCCGGGACCGGCTCCAGCGTCGCGTCCGGGACCTCGTTCGCCGCGCCGCACGTTACCGGATCTCTGGTGCTGATCAAGCAGGAGCATCCGGATTGGACCTCGACTGAACTTGAAGCGGTGTTGGTGAACACCAGCAACGTGAACGTGCTCAGCCCCAACGCATCGTTTTCGACCGCCTCCGGTCCTGCTCCAATCCTTGAGGGTGGTGCCGGTCGAGTCGATGTGCTGGCGGCCTCCAGGGCCACCACGCTGGTGTTGGGCGGCCAATTGGCGCGACTCAGTTTTGGATTCCAGGTGGTGACCGCCCCGACCACGCTAAGCCAGCCGTTCACCATCGAGAATAAGAGTAACGTGTCTCGCACCTACTCGCTGTCGGCGCTCTCCTCCTTCGGAGCCGGCGTCCTGCAGTACCAGGTGACGCAGTGCGTCCGCAACGTCGCCATCCAGCGGGCGCTGCAGAGCTACCTGAACCGGGCAGCAACGGCGGAAGCCAACGGTGATCAGGCGGGCAGGCAGGCGGCTCTCAACGGCTTCAATACGGTGCTGCTTAACGCGACTCGGGCCGGATATCTGACCAGCGCCTGCGCCCGCTCACTCAATGCGGTGGCGCGGTCTTTCAGCTCTGAGTTCCTGACCTTCTCGCAAAACGGCGTGACCGTCAATACGGTGACGGTGCCGGCGGGTGGGAGTGTCGTGGTCACGGCGTCCCTCGCCCTGACGCCGGCGCTCTTCCAGGCCTTCGGCTTGAACGGCAGCGGCCTGACCGCCGCCGGTACCGCCCTGGCCGCCAGTGTGCTGGGTGGTCAGGTAGTGGTGACCGATCAGACCGATGGAATGCGGTACCACATTCCGTTCCTGGTGGTGGCGCGGACGGCTTCGACCATCACCGGTAGCGCATCCCCCGGCCTGCCATCGGTGCAGCTCACCAACGGCAACAGCTTCCCGGGTCGAGTTGAGCTGTTCTCACTGCTGTCCAGCGGCCCGAGGAGCGACAGCAGCCAGAACAACCTTCAGTACCTGGGCGCTCGGATCAGCGGGGCGAACCTGCAATTGGCCGCGACCTCCTATGGCGCCTCGCCCAATCCAGCCACCCGCGAGTTCGACTTCTACATTTATCTACCGGGTCAGAGCAACCCCAGGTACATCGCGGCGAATGTCGACATCGGGTTGATCAACGGATCCCCGTATCCCTCGGGCCAGAACGGGGTCGTCGTGCTCGATCTCAAAACGGGGCTGTTCGTCGGCCAGACCAAGAAGACCGACCCCATCGTCCCGGTAAGCCCCTTCGTTGACAGTCCGGTGTTCTCCAACTTCCTGGTGGATACGGTTCCCCTGGTGGACCTCCCGAACTTCGACAGTAGTGGTAAACCGATTCCGCTGGCCGGCGACATCGGTATCGTGGTGTTGTCGTACGATGCGATGGGGAACCCGTTTGAGAACCTGCCGACCTCGGGCAATCCGGCGAACTTCGACGTAACGACGCAGAAGTACACTCCGCAGTCGCTGACGACGACGGTCCCGCCGAACACCACGGTGACGGTGCCGGTGACGACCAATCCATCCGTCAATGACGACGAGATCGGCGTGCTCGGCATCTTCGCCGACAACCTGCCCAATCAGCAGGCCCAGGCTTTCGCCCCGTAAGGCTGCCGTAGTAGACCAAGCGAAAGGGGCTCCCGTCGTCAGATGGGAGCCCCTTTCAGATTCCACCACTCGCAGGCAGTGCGCTCTTGAACCTGCATCGGCGGTGAAACCCTGGAATCTCGATCAGGGCCGTTTTCGCACAGCGTGCTCCAGGCTGGAGAATGGGGCAGGCAAAGCCGCCGGTTTGGCGCCTCGGGCCACTCGCATCCACTCTCGATAGAAAAGGGTAAACATCGTGTCACTCGATCTTGATCCCACGGTTGTGTCCCGCCCTGGGGCGGACGGCCGCTTTGGTAGTTTCGGCGGCCAGTATGCGCCGGAGACCTTGATGTCAGCGCTGAGCGAGGTTGAGGAAGCCTACGATCTGTGCCGGCGTGACCCGCGATTTCGACAGCAGCTGGACGATTTGCTGCGCGATTACGTTGGCCGGCCGACGCCGCTCTACCACGCTCACAATCTGAGCGAGCGCTACGGGGCGGACATCTATCTGAAACGTGAGGACCTGGCGCACACCGGAGCACACAAGATCAACGCGGCCCTGGGGCAGGGATTGATGGCGGCCCGCATGGGCAAGCGCCGCATCATAGCGGAAACCGGAGCGGGGCAGCATGGGGTGGCTACGGCCACTGTGTGCGCTATGTTGGGGCTGCAATGCGTGGTCTACATGGGGTCAGTCGACGTGGAGCGGCAGGCGTTGAACGTCTTCCGCATGGAGTTGATGGGAGCTGAGGTTATTCCCGTGCAGTCCGGCACGGCGACTCTCAAGGATGCGATCAACGAGGCCTTCCGCGACTGGGTCGCACACGTTGAGGACTCCTACTATCTCATTGGTTCCGTGGTCGGGCCACACCCATACCCACTGATGGTGCGCGACTTTCAGTCAGTCATCGGTGTGGAGGCACGGCGGCAGTTCCTGGATCTGAGGGGAGCCTTGCCCGACTATGCGATTGCCTGCGTGGGCGGCGGCAGCAACGCCATGGGTATGTTTCACCCCTTTGTGGATGACTCGACGGTGCGACTGGTGGGGGTGGAGGCCGGCGGCCGAAGTGACCAGGTGGGCGAACACGCCGCCACCCTGGTGTACGGCGTGGAGGGCGTGCTGCACGGCTCCCGGACGTACGTGTTGCAAGATCAATATGGCCAGATCGCGGGCACCCACAGCGTCAGCGCGGGACTCGATTATCCGGGCGTGGGGCCGGAGCACAGCCACCTAAAACAGAGCGGTCGCGCTGCGTATGTCTCAATTGGGGATGCCGAGGCGCTGGATGCGTTTGGCGAGATGTCGCGCACCGAGGGTATTATTCCTGCGCTGGAGCCGGCCCATGCCATCGCCTATGCGCTGAAGCTGGCGCAGGGTGAGGGGCAGGGGACGACTATCCTGGTAAACCTCTCGGGCCGCGGCGACAAGGACGTGGCTCAGGTACAGCATTTGATGCGGGCGCAAAGCAAGTGAGCGTCCACAATGCGCTGGATGAGGCCTTTCAGCAGGGGCGCGCTGAGTCGCGCGCCCTGTGCATGCCGTACCTTACGGCCGGTTTTCCCGGTAGGGACACCTTTGTCGATCTCTGCCTGGCGATTCTGGAGGCAGGGGCAGACGCACTCGAAATCGGCATCCCGTTCTCAGATCCGCTGCTTGACGGACCGTCTATTCAGCGTTCGCAGCAGGCCGCGCTGGAGGCCGGCACCACACCGACTGATTGTCTCCGCTTCGCCGCGGAGATTCGCCGGCAGTCGGACAAGCCGCTGTTGTTCATGGGCGCGTTCAACCCGGTTATGGCGTTTGGCATGGAAGCGTTCTGCGCGTCTGCTCATGACGCGGGCGTATCGGCTCTCATCATCCCGGACCTACCTCATGAGGAACAGGATGAACTGCGCCGCGCCACCGAGTCTCACACTCTTCACCTGATTCAGCTAGTGGCGCCAACCTCAACGCAGGATCGTCTGCGGCGCGTGTGCGCGGCCGCCTCCGGCTTTGTGTACTGTATCAGCGTGGCCGGCGTGACCGGTGTCCGTTCCAGCGTGGTGGAGACGGCTCAACCCCTGGTAGCACGGGTCCGAGAGCACACCGATGTGCCGGTCGCGGTGGGATTCGGTATCGCCGGCCCCGAGCAAGCCCGGGCGGTGGGAGCCTTCGCGGATGGCGTGGCAGTGGGCAGCGCGATTGTTGATGCGGTAGCTGAGGGCACGCCCGAGGAGCGAAGCGCGTCGGTGCGATCTCTGGTGGGCGGGATTGTGGCGGCGCTCGATCGTGCCCCCTCTCCTCCAGCCCCTCCCCCTCCAGGGAGGAGGGGAGTCACCTGACCGTGGAAACTGACTTGACATCTTCATGAGGAGGGCCGCACGAGAGCAACAGCCGTTCTCTTGGGCCCGCTTGTGAAACTCAGGCGGCCACGGCCGATTCGATTGGTCGCTCATCTCGAATGACGACCGCCGAAAACACCGCTGAGAGCAGGCAAAGTGCGGCACAGGTACCCATGACCCAGTGGAATCCGTCGGTGAATGACGCGTCTACCGCCTGGCGAACTCCCCGTTTTTGCACGGCGTTGAGGTGTGGGGGCATCGGGTCGTCCGCGAGGCGGTCGGCATGGGCGATCAGTGCGGCGCGCGCCTGTCCGTCAATGGGGAGATGCTGGGTCTGCAAGGCCAGCGTGCTGCCAAAGCGGCTCACCATAATCAACCCCAACACGGCGATGGCTAACAGCGAGGCCACGCGGGTCACCGCGTTATTCACGCCGGAGGCGATGCCGCCCAGGTGCTCTGGAATAGAGGTCATCACGGTAGTTGCGAGTGGCGTAACGAACACGGACATGCCGATGCCCACGAGCAATACGGGCGGTACGAGGTTGAGCACGTAATTCAGATGTCGACCGTTCGCGGTGAACAGTAGGAAACCGGCCCCGGTCATCGCTGGCCCAAGCGTTAGGGGTAGCCGCGCCCCAAATCGCGTCATCAGCCCACCGACCCGTGATGAAAGAAAGAGCAAGAGGACGCTAATGGGGAGGAGGGCAGCGCCGGCCTGCAGGGGAGAATAGCCTTCCACCTGTTGCAGGTCGAGTACCAGGAAGAGCAATCCACCGCCCATGGAAAAGTACACGCCGACGGTGGCGAGATTGGCCCCGGTAAAGTTCCGCGAACGGAAGATACTGAGAGGCACCATGGGGTGCACCGTGCGGAGCTCTCTGAGCGGGAAGAGCACGAGCCCCAACGCTCCCACGGCAATTGCGGTCACCACCTGGGGACTCCCCCAGCCACGCTGTGGCCCCTCAATGAGACAGTAGGTCAGGCCGCCCAGTGCCATAACGGAGGTCAGCGCGCCTGACCAGTCGAGGTCTTTGGTCGCATCTTCATCGCGGTTGGTCGGCACGTGCCTCGCGGTCGCCAAAAAGGTGATGATGCCCAGCGGCACGTTGATGAAGAAGATCCAGCGCCACGATGCCGCGCCCACCAGGTATCCTCCCAGAAGCGGCCCGACGGCCGTGGTGATGCCGGCCAGTCCGGCCCAGAGCCCGATGGCGCGCGCACTATCCTCCTGTACGATCACCACCTGGATCATGGCGAGGCTGCCGGGCACCAGTAACGCTCCGCCCAACCCCTGGAGCGCTCGGGCGGCGATCAAGACTGAGAGATTGGGCGCCAATCCGCACAGAACCGAGGCCGTGGCAAAGATCAGCAGGCCGGTGAGAAACGCCACCTTCCGGCCGTACACGTCGCCTATGCTGCCACCCATCAGGAGCAGGGCCGCCAGCAGCAAGGCGTAGGAGTTCACGATCCATTCCAACCCGGAGAGGGGAGCCGCCAGGTCTCTCTGAATGCTGGGGAGTGCCACGTTCACGATCGTGGTATCGAGAAAAATCATTCCCGACCCCAATGCCATGGCAGCGATGACCCATCTGCCCGCGGAGGAGTGCAGCTTGACGCGCTCTGTCATAGTAGTCCTCCGATGCTACACGGTGCGGCGCAACGCAGCGGACACGAACAAGACGCGCGATTTTTGGCGCCTCGATGTCGACGATGTCTTTCACCAATCGGCGGCACGCCTTGCCGTGAAAATTCCAGAGTCGGTGGAGAGTCGCAGCGCGCCCGTGGCGGCAATCTGTTCCTCTGCCCAGTGGGTAAAGCGCTGCCGTCGATCGCCCACTGTCACAGCTTTCGCCATTCCCGATTCGAGGTACGTGAGCAGCGGCTCGACCTGCGATACGAGAAGTGCGTCCTCGTATCGGCGCGTCTCCACCAACTCGAACCAGCGGCAAAGTTCCTCACCACCCGTTTCCAGACTGAACCCGAGACTACGGTCGAAGGGGGAATCTGGATCCAGTCGGTGAACAATCTCGCGTAGCTCGCCCAAATGGCCGGCTCCGAGCGTCGAGGCGAAGAACTGTCCACTGGGGCGCAGTACACGCCGAATCTCATCGTAGGCGGCGGGACGATCCGGCACGTGGTAGAGCATATGATTGGCGACTACGGCGTCGAATGACCCATCGGGATACGGAATCGACTGTGCGTCGACCACCGTGAAGTGCACCGCTCGGTCGATTCCCGCCAGATTCTCCTCCGCTTGCTCGATCATGCCGGGAGAGAGATCGGTCAAGGTCAGGTCCCAGCCGTTTGGAATGCGATCCTGATTGGCAACCCACAGGGTGGCGGGTCCGCAACCCAACTCAAGCACCCGACACCGCGCCGGTAAGGCTAGCTGCTCGAAAAGCCAGCGATGCCAGCCGTGTCGGTTTGTGCTGTACTTGGCGTACAGGTCGATTCGAGCCGTCAGGTTGGTCGCGTCACGATACTGCTCGCGGACAAAGACCGTCTCGCCCCGTTGATTCGTAGGCATTTCGTTCCGCTAGGCCGTGGACATAAACTGTCGCGGTAGGGCGGTTGCCGCCTCCGCCCGTCCCAGCGCTGATTCGATGGCATCGTAGAGCTCAACCAGATCAAATGGCTTATGCAGGACGCGGATACCACGGTTCCGCAGCCAGGCGGCGCGCTCGCGCAACTCCAATACATCCCCGGAGCACAGCACAATCGGTAGATTTGCCAGGCGGGGATGCGTCTCTAAAAACGTGAGAATGTCCCACCCACTCTGAGCGGTTTCCAGACGAATATCGAGCACCACCGCATGAAGCGTCTGTTCTGTAAATAGCGTCAAGGCAGAGAGGGTATCGTGGCAGCAGGTGACATCCCATCCCCGGTCCGTGAGCACATCCTCCATCAGCGCCAGAAAGTCGCGGTCGTCGTCGATCACGCCAATATGTACCACTGGCTTTCTCCGCATCCGTGCTTTCGGCGACACCGTGAGTCGTCGTAAAACCTTCGTATAACGGGAATCTTATCACCTTTTTTCGCTTTGTCAAGTTTTCAGTGGTAGCGATTCTGTCATGTGCTCGGCGCCGAGGGCAGTCAGGGATAGACGCCCTTGATCGTCGATCGAGACGTACTGACGACCGCGTAACCGGGTGATCGATTCTCCCTGGCGCATCTCTACTTCCTCGTTGTCGGGAAACAGCTCGGTGAGACATGGCGTAAGTTCCGCCGATAGAACGCCGGAGTCCCCGACTTGGAGGCGATCGAGGCAGCGCAAGACGCCATAGTCCATCGGCTTGAGATCGACATTGGGCATGATTCCACCTCCTGTGCTGGTTCTCTCCCAGCGTATATGCTGGATATACCGTGAGCCGGAATCTGAAGCGTAAAACAGGCACTGTTCGTTGGTGGTACCTCCTTCCGGTCGGAGCGATCGTGCTCGCGGTAGCTGGAGCACTCCGTCATCGAGGCGGGAATCTGCTGTCGGCGGCCACGCCTCAGTCCAGCGGCGTCACGCAGACGACTACCCCCCCAGCGACGTCCATGCCCACACCACTTCCCACGCCCAGCTTTCTGGTCGGGTGGTACGACTTTCCCACCACGGCGCGCATACACAAGCAAGCGTCCATGGGCTCTAATTTCGCTCTGCTCAATTACAGTGACGATGCGGTCCTGCGTGGTTTCCTGGGAGAGGCTGGACGCTACAACATCAAGGTCATGATGCAGCCCGGTCCCAACTGGATCAAGTATGGGGAGATCGGTGAATTGCGCGCCTGGATTCGGCGCTATCAGCACGATCCGGCCGTCTGGGGATGGTATCTGAACGACGAGCCTGATTTTGCCCATTTGCCTCCCCGCCGTTTACTGGCGGCGTATCGGGCGATCAGGGTAATCGACGACCATCCGGTGGGTGTGGTCTTCGCCTCGGGTAGTTGCCAATTTGGGCAGGGCGGCATAAATCCCGCGTACGTCCCAGCCTTCGACGTGCTCATGTTCGACGATTATCAGGCCTTTGTACCGGTATCTCCCACCGATGCCGTGAAACCGCTCAAAGGGGATTTCGCTAACTGTGCCGCCAGCGCCCGCCGCTTCCACAAGCGCGGCTTCATGCTGGTTTTGCAAGCCTTCGGCAAGGGACAGCTCAGCCCCGGAGACAACGTTTCCTTCCGTGATCCCAATCTGGCCGAAACTGAGTACGCGTACCGAGCGGCGCGAGCGGCAGGCGCCATGGGCGTGCTGTGGTATCACGACAACTACGCCGATGCGGCGGTACGCGCGGAGGTGCGGAAGGTCATGGCACAACAATAATCGCGCCGGTTCTGTTCTGCGACATCTCGGTACACTGAGGGCATGTACGCCGACCTACCTCCCAATACGCGAACTCAACACCCGTACCACATGTACGACGAGATTAAGGGGCAGCCGAATGTGGTGCGCGGCGCACTTAAGTCCGCCGCGGAACATGGCGCTGAGGCAGCTCGCCTGGTCGCCGGCGCCCGACGGCTCTTTCTGGTCGGTTCAGGTACATCCCTTCATGCAGCGGAGGGCGCCGCCTGGATGTTTCGCTCGTTCTCGCGTGGCACGATCGACGCCCGAGCTATGCAAGCATATGAATTTGCCACGTACTTTCCCGGAGTGCGTCCCGACGATGTGGTCATCGCAGTCAGCCACTCCGGCGTGTCCCCCATGACGCGCAGGGCGCTGGAACGAGCGCAGCTCACGGGCGCCGAGACTGTGGCCGTCACCGGGTTCCTGGACAGTCCGATAGCTTCACTGGCCGGGCACGTGCTCCCCACCGGCTATGAGCAGGAGCGGTCGTGGGCACACACGGCCAGCTATACTGCCACGCTTGCCTGCCTGACCGCGGTCGCCAACGCCCTCGCCGAGCCGGAGGAACAGCTCGACCTCAGCCCCTTGCCCGAAGTGCTGGCCGAAGCGCTGCAGCTCGAAGAGCTGACGCACCGGATCGCCGCCGGCCTGTTGCTCGCCGAGCAATCCGGCGGGGCGGCGAGGATCGTCCTGGTGGGAGGTGGCCCCAACGCCGCTACCGCCCGTGAGGGCGAGCTGAAACTGCTGGAGACCAGCTATGTGCAGGCGTCATCCTTCGAATTGGAGCAGATGCTACACGGTCCGCTGGCCGCTGTGACCCCGGAGACGCTGCTGCTACTGATCGCCCCCGAGGGGAACTCGACCGAACGCGCCTTCGAACTGTCCCGCGCCGTCCATCAGCTCGGCGTGACGCCGATAGTTCTCACCGGTAGCGACTCCGCCGATCGATTCGAGGATGCCCATCGACTGCTGCTGTCGGACGTTCCGGAGGTGCTCAGCCCGATCGCGGCGGTGGTCCCGCTGCAGCTGTTCAGCTACTTCCTGGCGGTGGGCAAAGGGCTCAACCCGGACCTGATTCACCGGGATGATGAACGCTATCGCGCTGCTCGGGCCGCGTACGAGTAACGAAAAGCAGAGGAGCACACGAAGCACTGCTGACTCGCTCCGTGGTCGCGATTCTCGGGTCGGCTTCAAGGATAATACTTATATAGGAGGTCTTACCGTGCTTTCTCTGGGTCGTGTCGCGGCACTTGCCACGCTTACCGGCGCACTCCTTGGAAGCCATACGCTCGAGCGAGCGAGGGCACAGGTGGTCGCCTCGCAGCCCCGCTGCCTGAACATTCAGTTGACTATTACTCCTGAGCGCAGCAGTGGCGCCGCGGGGCATATCGCCATCCTCTATCGAATCCACAACATGCGGGCTACGGCCTGTAGTCTCACCGGTTACCCGGGTGTACGGTTGCTGGATCGTTCATTCCGGGACCTGCCTACCCATCTGGGGCGGGGAGGGCTGGTGCTGGACGGTCACCGCACGCCGTCCACCGTATCGGTGGCGGGTCATGGCGATGCCTGGTTTGCCCTCGAGTACCAGGACGTTCCCGCCGCCGACGGCAGTTGCAGGCTGGCGACCTACCTGATGATCTTCCCGCCCAACGACTACCTGCCCGTGGTGGCGTATGCCGGCCAGGGGGGAGTGAGCGTTCGGGCCTGTGCCGGCCAACTGGAGGTGTCTCCTGTGACCGCCGGTAACGTGGGATTCTGAGGGGGCTCTCGGTAGGCGGTAGCCGGCACGTGCAAGCGGTCAACAAGACTCACTGGGCTTTTTCAAGAGGCGTTCGATTTCTCGAACGCGATCCATGAGACCGCGCTCATGGTTAACTCGGAGTTGTAGATCCAGTGGAGGAACCCGAAACTCTAACCCGTTCCAGATCACCGGCTCAAGGCGGCTCTATGCGTCCTGTCCGTCCTGGAGGAGCACGATTACCCGGCGCCGCGCCTGATCTGCTCCCTGTACGGCGCCGGTGTAACCAGTCACGGTGACGAATCGGGCATCATCACGACCTTTGTCGAGGGCGCTCCCGCCGACTTTTCTCCGCGAACGCTGTATCGAGTGGGCGAGTCCCTCGGACTGCTCCATCAACTTAATAGTGATATACGGGCGGACCCACTGCCAGAGGCGGCTATGCTCCCTGCGACAGACATGGAGATTGCCCTTGCGTGGTTAGGATCAGTGGGCCCGGATGTGCCGCCAGCCATGCAAGAGGACTACGACCGCCTGGTCGAGGCCGTGGGTTCTCTTCGTAGCTTTGATCGCTTGCCACGCGCGATCATTCATAACGATTGCCATCCCGGCAACGCGATCGTTACCCCAGATGGCAGCATCGTCTTGATCGACTGGAACGGTGCGGGTCTTGCACCACCAGTCGTCGACTTTGGATTTCTGCTGATCTCATGCGAGATAGCGCCGTCTTGGAGCACACCGGTGATTCCTGGTCCGGATCGGGTCAGAGCAATCGTGGAGGGCTATGCTCGACAACGAACGCCGGATCCCGCGGAGTTGGATTGGCTCCCCGATGCGATGCGATTCCGCTCTCTCCTCTATGGCGCTACCCACCTCGCCAAAAGTGCGGAGCAGGGTCTCAGTACGTTGCCGGAGACCTGGTGGTGGCAGCGATACCAGATGGCGGAACATGTCGCGGCGCGAGCCTCTGAGCATTTCAATCGACTTTCATAGGGTATGCGCCAGTTCAGCAATGAGAGCGTCCTCAGTGTGGAGTACTGCGTCCAGAGCGACGTGAATCATGGGATTCAACTTTGATCCCAGGAACGCCGCTCGTGTGTCGGTCTGGAGACCAAGGAGCCTCTTGCTCGGCGCGGCATTGAGTCTGTGGCAATACGCGATACCAAGTTCGACACACGCGCCCTCGTCTGGGACTCGTCCATCCAGGACAAAGAGAAACACCTCCGATGCCAGAACCATGTCACGGTCCAGGTTGAACATGGCGATGCGACGCTCGTCGCGGCTCATTGAACGATATGGCTCACGATCAGCCTCCGCCCCGTCCCTCTGCGGCAAGAACACGCGGTGGCCGAGCGTTTCCAGGATGGTGGTAAGACGCTCGTTATACTCTCGTTCAGCGACGGAAAACAGCGGACCGGCGAGATAGATCAACACGTATCCCTCAAAGGGGAAGATCGATTCATTGTGGCTGACTCCACACACCCTGGACCATCAAGAGGACGGTTCATCGACCGTCGAGTCTCTCGCAAGGCGGTCCGAGGAGCGTGATGAAAAGGGGCTAGCCGGCGAAGTAATCACGCAGGTGCTCCACGGTGAGATCAAGGAGCCTCATCGCTCCATTCGCGATGGCGTGCAAGAGCACGTCTGCCTCCTGCCGAGCCAGGTCGTACTGTGTCTCGGTAATCTCTCCCCCAAGCAATGCAGCCTCGAGCTCGTCGGCGTCCAGCAGTACCGCTTCCCGTGAGGGCAGGACAACAATGTCGAGATACAGGTCCTCAAACCAGGGAATGCCGTCAGCATCTATCCCGTGGCTCGCGCAGATGTCGATGTACCACTGTATGACTGCACCGTTTGTGTCGATCATCGTCGTCACCGTGTGGCGCGCGCTTCCGCGGAAGTGCTGGAGCCAGCAGTAGCCTGAGTCGGCCAGGCAATAGCGACGGCCCAGAATCTCCCTGTGAAGTGGCTCGCTCACCTGATGGAGAAGAAGTCGTGTGACATACCCGGTAAACGCCGGAGTCTGAAGACAGACAACGTCGAATTGCCGCTCCAGAAGCCGCTTCCAGTTGCGGCGATCCGCTTGCCTTCGCTCCACTCTCCATTATGCCGGGTGGCTTGGTTCACACTCGTCGGTGTCATGTATCTCACCGCTCTCGGGAACGCCTCCCTATCACGACCCGCCCCCCACGCCGCGTGACCTCATCACAGCGATTGCTTCCGGTTATGTGCCGGGAAAAACGCGCCGCAGGTCATCCAGCGTGACGTTGCGAGCGGTGATGTCGATTGCAGGTGTGTGATCGGGATCGAGTCGGCCGTAGACCAGACGAAGGAACGCCTCGGATGGGATCGGTAGCTCGCCGTCGGCGGATCCGTCGGTCCACGGCGCGATGCTCACTTCGTCGGCCACCTGAAGGAGAATATCTCGTTCTGGTTCGCTGGTTCGTACCTGTAGCCGAAAGGTCTTCCCCTGGGGCTTGCCGGCTCGTCTGGCGATGGAGCCGAGGGCGTCGATCAGGAGCTCTACGGAATCCGGCGCCACTTGTGCAGCGGGGTTTAGGGCGACGTCGATATCCCAGGTGTGGAGCACGTGCTCCGCCAGCCGCAGGCGTGTCAAGCCAACTGCGTCCAATTCCATGCCAAAGAGCGAGAGGTGCATCCGGGCGAGCTGATCATTGGTGAGGGCTTCAAAGCGCCGCACCAGCCGTTCATTGTATTCCAGGGAATCCGCGGCTTGCTCCTCTGGGCTCCGCCCATTCCAGGCATCCCAGACTGGCTGCATGGACTCGCGTCCCGGCGGCTCCGCCCGTTCGACGGCCGCGGAGAGCCATCCCATGAACAGCTCGGCCTGGCTCCCGAGGTGGGAGAGCACCTGGGCGATGCTCCACTCGGTGTCGTAGGATGGGGATCGCAGTTGATCGGGCGTGAGTGGGTGCACAATTGAGGCCAGCCGATCCTGAGAGTGACGAAGAGCCGTGATCCAGCGATGGGGATCGAGTTCGAGACCCGATGACAAATGGGATGTTCTTTCTTCCACGAGATTCTCCTTAATGAAGTAACTGGTGCATCGAGCGCCTCGCCGATCGTTCATCCGCCGACGCTGCAGGAGATGCCGAGTCCTGTCTACCGTACTCAGCTCAGCGTAAACCGATTGAATAAGTGGGCCAATAAATCGGGACGCGTTGGGAATTATGCGCCATCTTTCGGTCCTCTAAGCTGTTTCGAACAACACACTCGCCAGGAGAAGGCCATCCGCAGCTACCATAGGGCGACAGGAACGCCCACACCAAGGAGTTGGCATGACGAATAACACGCTTAAAGCGACACAGGCTGCAAAGAATGCGCCGGGACTGGACGAGACGGAAGGCGATGGCTGGTTAATTCAGGAAGGCAAGGTCAGTCAGGGGCCGGGCGGCGAGCAGTTTGTCGATAGCGGAGCCGAGTCTCTGACCTATAACAACCCCTTTGGTCAGGGCATCGAGCGAGTTTGGTACAACGGCAAAATCGTGTACGCGCTGGACGCCGGCGAACTGGAGGTTGACGAGGCGGGCGACCTGCAGGTGGCCCAGGAATACCAGATTGTTTACAAGGTGAATCTGGACGACGCGAAGAAGGCTAAGGGTGAACCGGAGCGGGTTTCAGGGCAGCTCAACATCTATGACAGCGTCCCCGGCGACGAGAACTACAGTCCCATCTGGCAGTTCAATTACGTGGTAGTGCCACGCGACTACGAGGCAAACACGTTGCGATCGGCGCGGGACTGCACCGAGAGCGGTTACCCTATCCAGCGCAGCAATGATTTCGAGAACTGACCGGTTATCTAGCCACCGGTCGGTGGCAGAACTAATCGAGCAGGAGCCGTTCCACTTCGTGACGTGCCGGCAACGCGGCCATGGCGCCGACCCTGGTGCATGCGAGCGCACCCGCCGCGCAGGCGAAACGTAGAGCGGCCGAAACCATCCCGGCTGGGACAGCGGTTATTGACCCGAAAGTGGCGATTGGCCGGGCCAATTCGGTGAGCAGCGCGCCCACGAAGGCGTCGCCTGCCCCGGTGGTTTCGATCACCCGGATTGGTGGCACGGGTAGCTGTCCGGACTCATCGCCGCGCCGCCAGGCACATCCCTCGCTGCCCAGCGTGACGACCAACAGCCTATCCTCCCCCGAAAGTACGGTCATCGCTTCATCGAGATCGTGAGTGTTTGCCAGGAGCCGTGCCTCTTCATCGTTCAGCTTCAGCACATCCGCGGAACGCAGCAGCGGCGCTATCGCGCACCGAGCTTCGTCCAACGAGGGCCAGCTAGATGGGCGGAGGTTGGGGTCGACACTAACCAGGACGTTGTGGCGCGCGGCGATCTCCACCGCCGCCAGGGTTGCACCGCGGGAGGGCTCGGACATCAGCGCCATGGAACTGACGTGCAAAAACGTCGCTCGCTCGATCAGTTCCTCCGAGACGAGGTTGGGACGCAGCAGCGCATCCGAGCCGCGGTAGAACACGAAATCGGGAATGCCGCCGGCATTCCTGGCCACAAAGGCCAGGGTGGTTCGCTGGTCGACCGACGCCAGCGCCGATGTATCCACGCCCTCCCGCTGGAGCAGTTGACGCAGATAGGCGCCAAACGGGTCGCGCCCCACCGCGCTGATAAGTGAAGTGCGAGCGCCCAGCCGAGCGCCGGCCACGGCGACGTTGGCCGGTGCACCCCCGGCCATGCGATGAAAGGTGGTGGCATCACCCAGGTGATAGGCGTCCGGCGCCACCAGGTCAACCAACACTTCGCCGACGCTGACGATGTCCAGCCGGTCGCTCATTCGGTCTGCCGTCGGACAGTACTATGGTCTGGTCGTACGTCTGCCATCCCCATCTCCGCGGAAAGGTTCATTCGCTGCATGATACCCTGGTCGATCGGTCTCAGCGTCGGCATGCTCTGATATCGCGACCTGTGGAGTACGGCATCTCTAAGGTGCAGTGGACCTGGCGCCCAAGGGTGGACGGACTCACGATCAAACGGATCGAAGGAGAGTAACTCTTGGACACACTGCAGATCGAGCGCGAGGTGGAGCTACGGGCAACGCCTGAGCAGGTCTTCGCGGCTCTGTCCACCGAGATTGGCGCCTGGTGGGACCATACCTTTGCGGATGAACCTCGCGGGCTCCACCTGGAGCCGTATGCCGGCGGCCGTTTCTATGAGGAGTTAGGCGACAATGGCTCCGCGCTGTATGCGCTTGTCACCTACGCGGAGCCGGACAAGCTGCTGGTACTCTCCGGCTCCATGGGAATGCGCGGTCCGGTGCTGGAGACCGTTCGCTATGAGCTCGCTCCATGTGAGCGCGGCACGCTGCTCAAACTTGCCCACCGGGTCGTCGGCGAGGTGGATGACGAGACGCGCGAGATATACACGACCGGTTGGGACGTGTTGTTGAACGGTCAATTGAAGGAGTACCTGGAGCAGCGTGAACTCTGATGCGCGATACAATCGGAGGTGCCGAGGAGTCACTCGATTGGAGCAAGTGAGGTCGCATGATGGTTGAGCGCACCGACTTCGTCGTTTCCCGAGTCCGCGATCTCGCGGCGTCGCCGACTATCGCCGTGGCCAAGGAAGCGCAAGCCCTGCGCAAACAGGGCGTGGATGTTGTCGACTTTGGGCCGGGCGAGCCGGACTTCACCACGCCGGACCACATCTGCCAGGCCGCCGCCGCATCGCTGGCGGCCGGGTTCACCCACTATGCGCCCAGCCGCGGCGTACCCGAGTTGTTGCAGGCGATCGCCAACAAGCTGGAGCGGGAAAACGGCCTCCACTACGACCCGGCGACGGAGATCGTGGTCACGCCCGGCGCCAAACAGGCCATCGTGGAAGCGGTTCTGAGCGCGATTGAGCCCGGTGACGAAGCCATTCTGTTCGATCCAGGGTGGGGGTCGTACGATGCGATCGTGCGGCTAGCTGGTGGCGAGCCGATCCACGTGCAGCTACAAGACGATTTCTCAGTCGACCTGGATCGCCTCTACGCCGCGCTCTCGCCCCGTAGCCGTGTCATGATTGTCGGCTCACCCGGTAACCCCACGGGCTCCATCCTCCGACGCCACGAGTGGGAGAGTATTGCCGCGGTTTGCCGGGAGCACGATCTCTTGCTCATTTCGGATGAAATTTACGAGCGAATCAGCTACGACGGCACGCAGCCCCTCAGTCCGGCCACGCTGCCGGACATGTGGGACCGCACGGTGACGATCAATGGGTTCTCCAAGGCGTACGCGATGACTGGGTGGCGCCTGGGCTACGCGGCTGCCCCCGCCCGCTTTCTCGCTCAGATGCTGAAGGTCCATGAGCATACGGTTACCAGCCCCACGGCCTTCGCCCAGATGGGTGGCATCGCCGCGCTGAATGGGCCGCAGGAACCGATTCAGGAAATGGTGAACGAGTTTGCCCGGCGACGTGAGATCGTGGTGGATGGGTTGAATGCCCTGCCCGGTGTGGAGTGCCGGGCGCCTGATGGCGCTTTCTATGTCTTTCCGAGTGTTTCGGGCACCGGCTTGACCGGAACCGAGCTGGCGCACCGTCTATTGCGCGCCGGCGTGGCGCTTACACCCGGCTGCGGTTTTGGAGAGGCGTGGGACACCCACGTGCGCCTCTCCTTCGCTACCTCTGAGGAGCGAATTCGCACCGGACTCGAGCGGATGAACAGCGCCCTCACGACGCTGCCCGCTACTTCTTGACGACGATTTCCGCCTTCATGCCTGGGTGCAGTGTGCATTTGTAGTGGTACGTACGGGTTTTGCTAGTGACGTGCCATCAAATTTCTAATTTTGCGGAGGCGAATCAATGACGCAACCAAACCCTACCCGGTGGGGCATCATCAGTACGGCGAACATCGCACGCTCAGCGTTTCTGCCTGCCGTGCGCGCGGCCGGTGGTATGGCGTACGCCGTCGCCGGTCGTGATCGGGAACGCACTCGTCGTTTTGCGGAAGAGAATGGTGTGGAGCACGCTGTTGAGGGGTATGCGAATTTGCTCGCCGACGATCAAGTCGAGGCCGTCTATATTGCTCTGCCCAACTCCCTGCATGCGGAGTGGACAATTGCCGCGGTGCGAGCCGGTAAGGCGGTGCTCTGCGAGAAACCGCTCTGCGTGTCGCAGCAGGAGACTGAGACGGTGCTGCAGGAGACGCGGCACCTCTCCGGACTGCTCTGGGAGGCCTTTGTCTTTCCGTTCCGCGAGCAGACCGCTCGTCTGCAGGACATTATTCGCAGTGGCGAGATCGGCGAGTTACGTGAAATCCAGGCGAACTTCCACTTCAAACTGACCAACTCCGATAACATCCGTTTCGACCCGGCCCTTGGCGGAGGCGGCTTGTACGATGTGGGATGCTATTGCATTCGCTTTGCTCGGCTGTTGCTGGGCGAGGCTACGGACGGCACTGCATTGGCTCGCTGGACCGATCAGGACGTCGACCTTGATCTGCAGGGTGTGCTGGAGTTTCCCGGCGATCGCCGGCTGCTGCTCTCCTGCGGTATGGCCCGTCCGCCCGACACCTTTGCGCGTGTCATCGGATCGGAAGGCGAAATTCGGCTCTCCAATCCGTATCATTCACGACAGGCCGACACCCTGGAGGTGCGGCACGACGGTGAGGTTCGCGTGGAACGGCCCAGCAATGATGAGCCATCCTTTACCGACGCCCTCCAGCACATTCAGGCGGTCCTGCGCGGGGAGGAGGCGCCGCGTCATCTGGCGCTGGACGACGCGGCCGGCAACGCGGCTGCCATCGATCTGCTGTATCAAAAAGCTCGGCAGCAGAGCATGTCCAGCGCACAAGCAACGGGATGAGCTTCGCGGCGGCTCTGGATGTGAGGCAGCCGGCGAGCAATGAGACCGAGTTACGCTTTTACGCGAAACTTCACCCCAACGATTTGCCCTGACTCGTTGAAGGCCAACACTGACCAGGCGTAGTCGCTCTGGGGGAGCGCGATCGGCCAGCTGTCGCCGGCACTGCCGCCAAGGCCCGCGATGACCGTGTCTCCGAAGGAGACAGATGTGGTGGCGCCGCTCCAGGCCCACACGAGCACGGAGTCGCGCGTGTCGGTCACCGTGACGACGTAGCGAACGGCGCCCGGTACTGAAAGCCATCCAAAGGACGCCGGCGCTCCAGGAGACGCCTGCGCGGTCATTGCGGGGAGGGAGCCATCGAGAACCTGCTGCAGAGTCGGCGGGGGAGCAGGCACGGGCGTGGCAGTCGAAGTCGGCATTGGGGTGGCAGTGGCGGTTGGTTTTGGTGTGGCGGTGGCCGTCGCGGTTACCCTGGATGGTCTTTTCTTCTTGTGCTTTTTGGGCTTGCGTGGATGTTCGACGTACGATCGATTCAATTGAGCGCCGGTACCCGCCAGCAACCGGTGGTACACGCTGATTGCGTCGGCGTCGTCGCCGAGGGCATATGCCAGCCGCGCCAATTCCAGCTCACGGGGCTGGCCGGCTAATGTGTTCACCATGGCGTGGAGCTTCGAGTTCACCTCCTGTTGAATCACCGTTCTTCCTCCGTTACCTTGCAGTAGCAGCGATTCCCGGAGCAGGAGGGCCGTAACGTCCCAGTTGTGGGCGGACATGGCGCGGTCAAGGGCACCTGACGTGGCGATAGTTACTCGCTGAAAGGCGCCACTATCACCCAACTGGCAATCCCTATTTAGTAGCTGGGCCGACCGGAGCACATCACCGGACTGACGCAGCACGGTCAGATCGCCACCCGAGGCGTCAGGTGCCTGGCGATACAGGATAGAAAGGGCGGTCGCTTCCCATGCGCCGAGGCGCGCGAGTAAGCAGCGGGCCACGTCCGGCTGCAGGCGAATCTGTCCGATGAGGGTTTGCAGAGGAGTGTCGATCTGTTGCTGGAAGGCCGCGTTGGAGAGCGGAGCGCCTGCCAGTAGGGCGTTTGCGCCGCTGGTAAAGGCATCGACCTGCTGCGACCAGGACTGGAACCTGCGTGTCGCGTCGCTGCTCAACTGCCAGCGACCGGTGGCAGCGCCGAGGCCAGGAGCGTGCACCAGGCCACCGGTACCGTCCGAGGTGACGTTCATGACTGGAAAGTCCGTCTCGGCGATCGTGCCCTGGCTGCTTGTGCAGTCGCTCTGGCTCACCGGAAACTGGTAGTCGGGCATGGTGATGAAGCGCTCCACGGTATAGCCGCCGCCCACGAAGGTTCCCCAGTGCATGTCGATCACTGCGTGGCTCAACACGACCAGGGAGCCACCCGGCGAGAACACGCCGCTCAGTTGACCGCTGATCGTCCCGTAACCGCTGGAAACGTCTTTGCCGCCGTCGTGGGTAATGGGCGCATCAACTTTGCCGGAGACAGTCCCGGTGAGCGTTCCACTCGCGTCAACTGCCGCCTCGAGCGTGCCGTCGATGGTAATTTTAAGATCGAGGTCGGTGTTGAAGACTGCAAAGTGATAATCGCCGTCAGAGTGCCACGGTCCCGTGTAGTGCCCAGCCATCGGATAGGGCGCCGATTCACCGGAGCAGGAGAGCGCAGGCGTTGCGGTCTGTGCCACGACCGTTTCCCGTGGTTCCAGCGCGGCAGCGAACAGCAACAGAGTTACCAGCGCGACGTGACCGACTCGGACCATTTCACTTCCACCTTCATCGCTTGACAACCAGATATTGTGGTCCGCCAAACCCCACCTACTATAGCGGGATGGTTGACAGAGTGCAAATAGGAAGCGTTCTCGGGCATGCTGGGTTGCAGTAATAATTGGCTGACGCGCGAGTCGATTACCGGTGGCAATCGCGGAGCATTGGCGCAGCGTCATGGCACTTGCTGAAAGTATCCATCAGAGGGTAGGGACAGTTCGATGGTTGACCGCTGGTGACGACTCGTTCGCATCGTAAAGGCTCATTTGAGATGTCGTTCGGCGATCGCCGATTCGTATTTCATACTCAGGCCGGCGTCTTCTCGCAGGACGGACCAGACGAGGGCACGATGCTGCTGTTGAACGCTGTTGGCCCGTTCCTGAAACCGTATATGACCGTCCTCGACCTGGGAACGGGTGTCGGCCTGGTGGGCGTTTCGGTGGGGGACTCGTTGACACGAGGTGAGGTGTACATGGTCGATTCTGACGTGCGCGCGATACGCCTGGCCCAGGAAAACGTGCTCCTGAACGGTATCGAGAACGCTCATGTTTTGCTCGGTGACGTCACGCTCGATCTGCCGCCGCGCCTGCGTTTCGATCTGGTGCTGTCCAACCCGCCCACGCACAGCGGCAAGCAGGTGCTAAGTAATTTTGTCGACGAGGCGTATGCCGTCCTTCGCCCTGGCGGCTGGCTCTATCTAGTCGTCAATCGCTTACTCTCGGTTCGCGATTTGATGGCTGCTACCTTTGGTCAGGTCGAGCAGGTTGAGCGGCACAAGGGATTTATGGTGTTTCGCGCTCAGAAAACGCGAAAAGCTGCCCCATCTGACATCTGACTTGCAGCTACGTCTTGCACGAACCATTGGTTGGAAGCGTACTGGCGGCCGGCCCCTGGGTCCTCCCGAATTCCGGAGCCGCGGAACCCCACGACAGCGAGTAGCCAACCGGTGCTATGCCACTGGTGTTCACAGTGAAGCCGAATTGCCCGCTCTGCTTCGGCGCGATAATAGTCGGGGAAGATGTTGTCGTCGACCAGTAAATGAGGATTCCAGGCAGTCGCCTGCCGCATATGCCGCTGCCGAACGATGACCATCCCTGCCGGCTCACTCGGTGGAACAGATTCGCCGTCGGCCCATTTATCTGGAAGCCGGCGATCGGAGTGTTCCCTCGATTGTGGATCGTATACAGGAACCGCCAGATAGCGCCGCCGAGGTGTGTCGCATGAACCGTCACACCACCGGTTACGTGCCCCGAGACCGGCGCAACCGCCGGTGTGGTAGCGTCGTTGACCGGGGGCGAATTGGACGGGGAATTGTTCGAACTGCCGAAACCCGGTATTCCACCACCGGTGCTGATAATCAGGCCGAACAGCAATGCCACGGCCAGCACGGCGGCCGCAACCAGACGGCGGTTGATCCTTGCAGGTTTCGCCACGACGTCCGGTTTCCTCCCTTCAGTCGCCGGTGACCGGCGTGCGAGTTGCCAGATGATATCAAGAATACCGCGGCACGCCGCGAGCGGGATCTGTCAGCACTTCAGTATGGGCCTTGAGAATGCGACATCACTCTGATAAACTTCGCGACGTTGACGCAAGGGAGCCGAGTGGTGATTAGCGGAAAAATTCTGAAGATGCATGGATGGAAAGAAGGGCGGTCAGTTGGCCTGGCCAAGCAGGCTGCCCGCCTCCTCGAGCGTCAAGGCATGGAGCAGACGGCAATTCTGGCCAGACTGGACCTGGTGCGCTCTACACCAGCTGACTATCTAGACGACCTGGTGTCCGGCGCTCTAGCGGCGGAGTTGCTGCAAACTCAAGAGGAGACAGCTCGACGCGCAGAGATTCCGGTGCTCCGAACCGAGCCTCTGGCCTATCACGTCTGGGGCGCCGAGGGCATCGATCTGGCGGCCCGTACCCAGATGGATGCTGCCATGCGGCTGCCGATCACCGTATCGGGCGCTCTCATGCCTGATGCTCACGTCGGTTATGGCTTGCCCATCGGTGGCGTGTTGGCCACGGAAGGCGCGGTCATTCCGTATGCCGTCGGCGTGGACATCGCGTGTCGCATGCGCCTTTCAGTATTTGCCGTTGGCCCGGAGGCGCTCGATGCGTCACCCAAGCTCTACATTCGTGCCTTGCAAGACAATACTTACTTCGGAGCAGGGGTCGTGAACCCGCGCCGGCCAGAGCATGAGGTTCTCGATGACTCGGCCTGGAACGCCACCCGACTGCTGAAGGGTTTACAGCCCACCGCCGTCAAACAGTTGGGAACGAGTGGCACGGGCAATCATTTTGTGGAGTGGGGAGAGATTTCGATCAGCGAGCGCGATGCGATGCTTGGATTGCCGCCGGGGAAGTATCTGGCGCTCCTCTCTCACAGCGGCTCGCGCGGCGTGGGCTTCAAGATCGCTAATGCATACTCCAAGCTGGCCATGGACCTTCACCCTCGGTTGGACAAGAGCGTACGCCACCTGGCCTGGCTCTCGCTCGATTCGGAGTCGGGCGAGGAATACTGGATTTCCATGGAGCTGGCTGGCCGACTCGCCTCGGCTAACCACCAGATTATCCATCGGAGCGTAGCGAGAGCCGCGGGTCTCGACGAGATCGCGTCGGTGGAGAACCATCATAATTTCGCCTGGAGGGACACCATTGAGGACGCGACCGGCACGGCACGGCAAGCCGTTGTGCATCGCAAAGGCGCGACGCCTGCCGGGCGAGATGTGCTGGGCGTTATTCCGGGCTCCATGGGAGACGCAGGCTACGTCGTGCGGGGACGCGGCGAGCCGGCCTCCCTGGCGTCCGCGGCGCACGGCGCGGGACGGGCGATGAGCCGCCGAGCGGCGCTCCAGAGCGTACCGAAAGCAGATCGTGATCGCTATTTGCGGGAGCGGGGTGTCACGCTCCTGGGAGGCGGGATCGATGAGTCGCCCCAGGCGTACAAGCGGATCGAAGCAGTCATCGCCGCTCAGCGCGACCTGGTGGACATCGTGGGAACGTTCACCCCCAGAATCGTGCGGATGGCGAGTGAAGCTGGGGACATCTAAGGTGTCGGCAGTGGGGCGACTGGCACCAATGCCGTAGATTGAGACTGCTCACCGGCACCTTCAAGAAGACATAACACTATCGAAGAGCAGTACCGGCGCCGAGAGAGGAGGGATGAGGATGCCAGACTATTTAGGAGAGCCCGAGCGGCCGGCAATACGGACAGTCACCGTCGGACACGATCCGATGAAGCACTCGCCTCGGCCATGTCCACACTGCGGGGCACTGCGGCTGGTGCGGAAGAGACTTGCCTGGTATCTGCGGCCCTGCCGGCGGATGGGGTTCCAGGTGAAGGCCTATCGCTGCGAGTCATGCCAGCGTCAAACGCTCCGCTGGCGGAGCAATCCAGAGTAGCGCTGCTTATTTTGGCGGGCGCCGTGGATTAGCCGGAACATGCTTTATCGTTAGATGTAGACACGATGCAGTACGTCACAACCGCTGATCTTTTGCCCACGCCGGCTCCTGCGCACAATGGTAAAACCGTTGTGACGGTAATGGTTGGCGTGCTGGTGCTGAGTCTGGCCCTGGTATATGGACTGGGCGAACTGACGCTCCGGGTGGTCCCGGGGCCGCCTACCAGCGCGTCGCTCTCCGGTGGCTTCATCCATGCCGGATGGGCGCACCAGTTGCGCGTTGGGCAGGATTACGGCCTCGTTCTCGAGACCCACCGTGTCAATGGCGTACTTCCTCGCACGGTCCTTCAATTTACCGGACTGCAGAGCTGGGTGCATCTCGGCAATGTGTACGGAGACCTCGGTTGGAATCAATGTGACGTCCAATACAAGCCGCAACGGGTTCAATTGCCGGGTGGAGGCTTATGGTTTGACTTCGGCGTGGGCGCCTGCGAGGTCAATCTAAATTTGCGACCCACGCGAGCCGGCTTTCATCGCTTCTTCGTCCGGGCGTACGTGGCCGATTACGATCGACATGGCCGGCTCACGGTACAGCGCCGGCTGAGCGGCGCCGTTTACCGCTGGCAGGGCGTTGTTGCGCCCTAAGCGCGACTCTACGCCGTGTACCATACGCCTCGTCGCATTGTCCCGCCCGCCCTCTTTCTGTGGGATATCGACGGCACGCTGCTGCGCGGCGCCACCGCGGTTCACCGCGCGGCTTTTGCCCATGCGTATCAGGCCGTATACGGCCTTCGCCTCGGGCTGGATGGCGTAGCGGCGGGGGGACGGACTAATATGTGGCTGCTGGCGGAACCCCTGCGGCGCGTAGGTTTGTCAGATGCGGAGATCTGGAATCGCATGCCGGACGCCTTCAACGAGATGCAAGCGTATGTCGAACAGCACCTGGGCGACCTGACTGATTGTGTGCTGCCGGGAGCGCGCGAAGTTCTGGCCGAACTCCACGCCCGCGGATACATCCAGGCGTTGGTCACGGGCAACCTATCTCTTATCGCTATGGCCAAGTTGCGCAACGCGGGGCTCGCCGGGTACTTCGACGTGGGTGGATTCGGGGAGGAATCGATGGTACGCGCGCACCTGGTGTCGGTTGCACTCCGTGAGGCCCGTGAGGCGGTTGGAACGGACATCGAGGTGGGGCGGTCGGTGGTGGTGGGAGATACTCCCTTTGATCTCGAGGCCGGTCAACTCAACGGAACTCGAACCTGCGGTGTTGCCACCGGCACGTGTTCTTTGCAAGAGCTCGAGGCGGCCGGAGCGGATGTGCTCCTCCCCTCACTGGCGGATCCCGAGACGGCAATTAACGCTCTGGTTGGGCTCATCGAGGATCGATCCGAGTAAGCCTATTGAGCCTGCAGGCCGGCGTATGGCTCGGGTTGCCGCGCTACTTGACCTCGATGACCTGGTACTTTCGAGCACGGCCCGGAGTTTGAGCGGTCACAGTGTCATTCGCCCGCGCACCCATCAGCGCCGAGCCGATGGGGGAGACATCCGAAATATAGCCGAGCGACGCATTGGCTTCCGGCGAACTTACCAGACGGTAGGTCTTTTCCTTGCCGTCCTCGTCGCGCACCGTTACATGTTTGCCGATGCCAACCCGATCACCGGTGTCCGCCGCCACAACGGCGTTACGCATGATGTACTCCAGCTCGGCAATCTGGCCTTCAAGGCGTCCCTGGTCTTCCTTGGCCTGATGGTACGCGCCGTTCTCGGAGAGGTCTCCGTCGTCAGCGGCGCGCCCGATCTTATCGGCGATTTCCGGACGCTTGACGCGTTTGAGAAAGTCGAGTTTTTCTTGCATCTCACGCTTGCCTTCGGCGGTAAGCGTGACGGTTTTGTCGATGGACATGCGAGGATCCCTACTAGCTAGCTGAAAATAGATGCGGCCCCGCGGAGCGGGGCACAGTAGGGGTATTATATCATCCGACCGTGACCCATGCGGTACTCTTCATGTTTCGTCAACTGCTGATGAAGCCACCGCTGGCAGCCCATGCAAGAACATCTGACTCAACGACCGCGTGATCTCCTGGGACTGGTAGATGTCCCCGTGGCGATGCCAGTTGGGCAGTGAGTTGCCGGCGGCCAGAATCACGCGTGCAGCGGAGTTTGGCGTGCTGGCGAAAAACTTGGAACCGCTGGGAGTGACGTTGACCTTCGACGCCAAGCCGCCTGCTACCTTCGCCGGCGACTGGAATCACGGAGGACCGCGCAACCACGGCGCCTTTCAGGTGAATTTGTGGACCTTCGGTAGTTCGCCCGACCCAGACGTGTTTCGAAACTACTTCGTCAGCAAGTTCATCGATCGCGCGACCGACGAGCATAGCGCGGTCAACTCGAACTACGCCGGCATCAACGACCCGGTGATTGATAGCGCCATGCAAAAGGGAGCCGGCTCCTTCGACACGAAGGTTCGTTCCAGGTGGTACAGGGTGGTGCAGGAGCAATTAAAGAAGCAAGCCTACTGGGTGATTCTCTACTATCGCGCCTACGTCGCCACCAGCGACAAACACGTCGTTGGCGACACGCCCTACCCAACCAGCGGTGTCTTCGGAAACACGTGGAATCCCTGGGACTGGTCGTTTAAAGGCGGCTAATATCAGCGCCGCGTGCAGGCACTGCCCCGGCGATCCGGCGCCAAATTCACGGGTGAGTGGGGCTCGACAAGTTGCCGGCCCGCAGAGCGATGACTATTGCCACTTAGCGGTCAGTGTTGGACGTGGGGCGCCGCACACCGGTACAGTGCAAAGATGAACCCACATCGCTCGATCCGGGACACGGCGACCGACGCCGTGGTCGCACGTAACCTCCGTCGCACCTATCAGAAGGGCGGGCGGTTTTCACGGGGGCGTCGAGAGATCGTGGCCGTGGAGGACATTAGCTTTGCCATTCCCTGCGGCACCATCTTCGGCATGTTGGGACCCAACGGCGCGGGCAAGACGACAACCATCAAAATGCTCTCTACCTTGCTGGTTCCCACCAGTGGCACGGCGAGCGTGGGCGGATATGACGTGGTTGGCGAGGACCAAATGGTTCGCCGCCAATTGGGCGTGGTGCTGGGCGGCGATCGGGGCCTCTATGCCAAGCTCTCCGGCCGCGACAACCTCATGTACTTCGGTACGCTCTACGGACTGCGCAAGAGCGTCTGCGCTCGGCGCACAGACGAGGTCCTGGAGATGGTGGGTCTACGCGATCGCTCCGATGAACGAGTGGAGGGGTACTCGCGCGGCATGAAGCAGCGCATTCACCTGGCCAAGGCGCTGCTCCACGACCCTCCGATCCTGTTCCTGGATGAGCCCAGCATTGGGCTCGATCCGGCCGCAGCCGTCGATCTGCGCACCTCCATCGCCAACCTCGCGCCGCAGCACACCGTGCTGCTGACCACCCATGATATGGCGGAGGCTGATACCCTCTGTCGGGAGATCGCCATCGTGGACAAGGGCCTGATCGTTGCTCAGGGCACTCCACAACAATTAAAGGCGCGTGTCGCCGGCTCGCGGCGCATCGTCGTCTCCACCGCCTCCGCGCTGGATGGTCAGGTGGGGTGCATCGAACGGGAGTTGAACCGCCTTCCCGGTGTGCGTGGTCTGAGCGCGGAGACAGTGGACGGGGGCCGGCGAGAGTGGACCATCCTCTGCACATCGACCACCTCCACCCTGGATTCCACCCTGGCCGTGCTCAGGCAGTTCGACACGCCGATCAGCGGCCTCAGCGTGTTCGAGCCCACGCTTGAGGATGCCTTCCTGGCAATCGTCGGACGGTCGTTCGAATGATCGCTCCCCCTGAGGCGTTTCTTAACCCTCTCGCCCATCGCTGGGCCGTTCTAATGGCCACGGCCCGCGCCTACTTCATCATTCTCAACAGCTACGCCATCCAGCGCGTCCGAAACCCAGTGACGCTGACCATTAATTTTGCTACCTGGCGAATCGCGTATGGCCTCACTGGACATACGCATGTGGCAGGCGCCACAGTGTCTGGGTTTCTGCTAATCGGTTCCTTCGGAAACATCGTCTGGTTCTCAACTCTGTGGTCGAGCGGCTTCGCTATTGAACGCGCACGGCATGAAGGCACCAGCGCCGCCCTGTTCCTCTCCCCAGCCAGCCGGTCCATGGTGATCGTCGGGTATGGCTTGGGCGCGCTGATGATGGCCATCCCCGCCTTCCTGGTCGTCTCGGTGGTCGCCGTTCTCAGTGGGGCGCACTTCCACCTGGTTGATCCACTCGCTGCGTTTCTGGCCTTTGCCGGCCTGGTTGCCGGCACGTTGGCCTGTGGCTTCGCGCTCGCGGGGATCTTCATCCTGTCGCGGCGCGGCAACATCATCGCCACCCTGCTGCAGATGCCGATCTACTTTCTGGCAGGCTTTGTGGTGCCCGTCTCACGTCTGCCGGTGTGGGTCCAGCCGTTTTCCAACGCTCTGCCAGTAACGCACGCCGCGATCGCACTCCGGCAGACTGCTCTGCTGGGCTATACCACCGCGCAGGCCGGGCCACAGATTCTGGCCTGCTTTGGAGTCGCCGCGGTGTATTGCGTGGTCGGTTATTTCTCGTTACGGAGAGTGGAGCATGTGGCGAAGTACGCCGGCCAGCTCGACCTCTACTGACCGGCTCACCGGCGTCGCCGCAGCGTGGGCGGCCATGCTGGCCTCCTGGCGTGCCAAATTCCTGGAGGTACTTGCCTGGGCCGGGGCCGGCGGCGAGTTCATCACCTGGATCGTCTTCCCCGCCTTCCCGGTGATGATCATTGGGTTGATCTATCGTTCGGCGCGTCCGGACTTGCTGGGGTACGTTGTGGTAGCCGCAGCAGCGAACACCGTCGCCCAGAATCTGACCATGTATCTCACCAACCTGCTGGATGACGAGCGGATGAACGGCACGCTGGTCGGGCTGTTTCTCGCCCCGTGTCCTAGGTACAGCTGGCTGATCGGCTTCACTCTGGGCGGCATCGTCGATACCATCTTCAGCGCGTTCGTGGTGCTGGGACTGGGGCTGCTGGCCTTTCGCGTCCCGCTCCATCCGGATTTCCCCGCGCTGATCGTCACGGCTATCCTATTTTTGATCGCGATTGGTGGGCTGGGCTTCATCCTGACCGGGCTCGGGCTGTTGCTGAAGGATGGGGGCACACTTGCCAACCTGGTCTTTCCCATCTTTGCCTTTCTGGGTGGCGTGTGGTATCCAGTGTCGCTCCTCCCTATTTGGTTGCAGATCCCCGCTCGGTGCCTCCCCCTGGGCTACGGGATGCAGGCACTGGCCAGCGCGGCGCTGCATCACACCGGCGTGCGCGATCTTGCCGCGCAGCTAATTCCCCTGGTGGGGTTCGCCATTGGGCTGCCGATTCTCGGCATCTGGATGTTCTCGTTCGTGGAAAAGCGCATTCGCATCCGTGGCGAGCTGGATCTGTATTAGCCAGTCTGCTCACCTGAGCTTCCTCTTGGTGGTGTCGCGCACTTCGAGATTGCGTGTGATGAGAAAAAGTAGCAATAAACCACACGCGACTATTCCGAGCAAGGATCTCTTCTAACGCTCCGATGTCGTCTCGGTAAACGACCAATACTTTGCGCTGCTGGCAAGCCGCGCCATTGACCAGTAGCTCCGTCTCATAGGGCACGGAGTCGGTCGCTATGGACGCGTCCTCATTGCTGTAGGGTTTTGCGCAGGATGCTCCACAGGTCGGGGTACTTGCTGTCGTAGCCAAGAACCCAGATGGCGGTTCCGGCGAACCCATTTGCTTTGGCGTACGCATATTTCACGGCGATTGAACGATTGTTTTCAAACCACACCCGGTGCTGGATGCCCTTGCCGTCGACGTACCAACAGTGGGGCTCCTCGGCGTCCCTGTCCCATTGGCATTGTGCCGGCTTGAGCTTGCCGAATCCACGCATTCTGCCGTAGGAGAGAATCGCGGCATAGTTGTTGGGATTGTTTGCCGGCAGCGTGCGGCTCAGCAAAGCGGTCCCCTTGCGGACCGCCCAGTCCCACCCAGCATAGGGGATGCCCATGACGATCTTTGTTCGGGGAATCACCTCCAGATAGTCGTGGTAGGCGGTGGTGACGTCGAAGATGAACTTGTGCGACGAGAATCCCTTCATCGGCGCATTGGGCCCGGCGACGTCGGAACTGCCGTTGTAGTAGTCGTACGTCATACCAATAAAGCGATCGACGAGGGGAACCAGCTTGGGTAAGTCAAACAACCCTCGTTCTCGAGCGGCGAGGGGTGACAGCGTCACGCTCAGTGTGGTGCCCGACGCCTGCTGGCGCAGACTCGCGGCAAAGCGTTCGGAGAAGGCGGTGAAATCGCGGCGATACGCCCGGTGCGGGGTGCCGGAGTATTCGAAGTCGAGCGTGATGGCGTTTAGATGGCGCGAGTGGACCTGGTCGAGGGTGTCGGAGATCATATTCTGTTGCGCGTTCGGGTTGCGCAGGAAGGACCGGATGTCGCGGTTGTTGAGCATGGCGAGGGTCAGTCCGACGTTGGCGCCCGAGATCTGCACTTTGGGGATCAAGTCCTCTACCTGCTGCGTGTTCCACCAGCGCCACCCCGGTTCGGTCTGATGGCCTGTTACCTGGATGATGTGACCGTCAGAACCAATGGTGAGACTGAAAAAGTTGACCTCCGAAAGGAGGTCATACCGCGCATGCTCTATGGTGTTCAAGCGCCAGTAGGGCAAGAAGCCGATGGTCTGTTTGCTCAAGGCGATGTGCGGGTGTTGTTCGGCGTAGACCAGATCGGTGAGAACGTTGACGGCCGAGGTCGTCGGATAGGAAACGTGGGCGTAGATGAGAAAGCCGCCGATGATTGCGGGCACCAGCAGCACGATAACGGCGGCAGTCTTCTTCAGCAAGCGGTTGACCTCGGCATGGGAAGTGTCACATCCTATTCCACCCGTCACGCTGGTGCACGTCCGTGACGGGCGGCCCGTCTGTTCTATCGAATCGGGGATATATCAATTTGTCAATGCTATTATTGATCCAAACGTCGCTCACAATGGACATTGTGCTTTATCGTGCCAGGGTGCAGGACCAATGACCATCTCCAGTTACGAACGCATCATGGCCCCCAACGTATGGCCCGCTTGCCCTTAGGTGGTACAGGGATGCGCTCGCAGCTTGATTCCCCAGCCGGCGTGTCGGTCGGAGGGGCAGGGCCGAAAACGTCATCATTCACTCAGGCACCGGCAGTTTCCTTTTGGGTGGAGATACAAGTTCGCAATAAGGAGGTAACGATGCGAGTCATGATTTGGGGTGACATGGAAGGTGTGGCCTGTGTGACATCGTGGGAACAGGTCGGAGGCGGGGCTGTACAGTATCAGGAGTGTCGAGTCCTCTACACGCAGGAAATGAATGCAGCGGCACGGGCGGCGAAGCGTGCCGGCGCGACGGAAATATATGTTGTGGATAACCACGGCGCCGGAGGCGGGTTTTCGTTCAAGAACATGGTACCGGAGTTGCTCGAGCCGGGCGTGCGGTGGGTGCTGGGTCTGCACTGGAGCAAGTACATCGCACCGCTGCAGAAGGGTTGCGACGCCGTGCTGTTCGTTGGCGCGCATGCAATGGCAGGCACGCCGGACGGCATCCTCTCGCATACTATTTCCGGGCAAGCGTGGTATGAAGCCACAGTGAACGACGTGCCGGTGGGCGAGAGCGGTATTATCGCCTCCCTGGCCGGGGTCTGGGATGTGCCGGCCGTCTTTGTTTCAGGCGACGTGGCGACATGCGAAGAGGTCGCTACATTGGTGGGCGACAAGGTGGTGCAGGCACCTATCAAAGAAGGGTTCGGACGCTTCGGCACCATCAGCATGGCACCCTTCGAAGCACAACAAATGATCGAAGAGCGGGCGTACGAGGCGCTGAGCACGCGAGATTGGCCGGCACCGTATAAGCCAAACGGACCTGTCAGATTCCGAGTCGAGTTGGCCACGGTCGACCAGGCTCAGGCCTACCGGGGTCGCGCAGGCGTCGATCAAGTCGGTTCACGTACAATTGTCTCCACCGGGAGCACATTTTGGGAGGCGTGGGATCAATTGGGGAACGACTAACGCCCAGATTTTCGACGGTCGGGTCAAAGACTTGTGGCCGATGCGCGACGAACTGCCGTAGAAACGGCAGTAAACCAATGGCTTGCTGAGCCTCTATTGCGCCCGAAACAGTTCAAGTTTCGTTCGTATCTTGTTGCAGCCCGGGCAGGCAGTTCTCCGCGAGTCGGCACGGTGTGCGTTCCATGCCTACCGTGAAGAAGGGAGATGTGATGGTAGCACGTCGCGCGCCAGGGAGCCGAGGTACACCCCGGGCGAGCATAGTGCCGCCGTCGATTCGAAGTCTGCTGGCTTCTGCCATCTCAGGTACGGGGCCGATTTGCGGCCGCCGCCAAGCGGTCGCACAGATCGGTGAACATCTCCGTCATTTCCCACCAGGCATGGAGGACGGGGACCCCAGGCCCTCCTCCGGCCGGCGCCGCCCGGTATCCCGACACTGTTCTGTCGCCCGAACTGATCTCGATGTATTCGCCCATGTCGCCCTCCATCAGTGGTGAGTAGAACCTATGTTCTCACATGATGCACGCGAGGTCGCATTGCACGTTTGCAAATAACGGTAGCCTCAGGAAATAGGGGAGATTTGCAACATTTAGGCCAAGCTGATGCGACATTTTGGTGCAGACGTACGCGGTGAGGTCCTCGTCCGAAAAGGAGACGTCCCGTGCACTGCCCGGGCTATCGTAAAGGCACGACGTCGAGGGTGGACACGGAATGTGCGTGCCGGTGCAAATGGTCTCAGTCCTCTTGTTGCAGTGCCGCGTGAACCGTCTCCATGGCTATCGCAGTGATCCTGGTATAGAGTTCGTCAATCACGCGATCCAGCACCGGGTCCTGCACGCTCTCGCAGCTCACGCGCACTAGCGAGCCTCCCACATTGACAGTCCCACTGATCTGTCGGGTCAGGCCCCTTGGACCGGACACGGTCTCAATCGTTACCTTTCCCACGTCCGACATATCATGTCTCCTTCCTTCACCATGCGGGTCAACACTGTCTACTCAGGTCAGAATAGTGCCAGCGAGGCCGCCCCAGCGCGCTCTCGGCGGAAAGTTCACCGCTTTGTTAGCCTTCCGTCCTCGGAAAGTGCGCTCGTTATTCGTGGATCCAAGCAGTGATTCAGTGCCAGCGGCATATTCCTTTTTCGCTTGCTGACCGGTGCAACGGGGAGGTCGGATTGCTTGGCTGTCGTAGATTGATGTGACGATTAGCTGGGTTAAGTAGGTCCAGCGGGTGACGTGCTCGACATTCTGGACCGAGTAAATCGAGTGACGTGGGCAGAGTGGAACGTGTCTTGACCCGCATGGCCCATTACTTGCGATGCAGGTCAAACAGGCTCCCGCCTCATTCATTACCAAAACTCTTTCTCCCGTGGAGTGTTCGCTTGCCTAAAGTGCTTACCCCTGGTCAGATTTTGCCCCGCGCGATTACCCTGGTGGCTGTTGTGGTTCCCCTGGCTGCCACTGTTTTTGCCATCGTCAAGCTCTGGAAGCGTGACGTGATGCCGGTCGATCTTGTTCTGCTCTTGGTGCTGTACTTTGCCACCGGCATTGGGATCACGGTGGGTTTCCACCGGTTTGCAACGCATCGTAGCTTCAAGAGCGGGGGAGTGGTGGAGTTTGTGCTGCTGGCCCTCGGTTCTATGGCGGTGGAAGGGCAGGTGATGACCTGGGTTGCCACACATTGGAGGCACCATCAATTTGCGGATAAGCCCGGCGATCCGCACAGCCCGCTGGAGGGGCTCATCCATGCGCATCTCGGCTGGATGTTTGGCGACGACGGTGGAATGGTTAATCAAGAGGTCAAATACTTGAAGCAGGATCGCGTCGCGGGTTTTATCAATCGCACCTTTGTCCTGTGGGTTGCGCTTGGCCTGCTGATCCCGTTCTTGGTTGATGGGTGGCGGGGATTGCTGTGGGGTGGTCTGGTTCGCATCTTTCTGCTGCACCACGTGACGTGGTCGGTGAACTCCGTGTGTCACCAGTTTGGCCGGCGCTCGTTCGACACGCCTGACCAGAGCCGCAACCAGTGGATCGTCGGCCTTTTGGGTTTGGGCGAGGGGTGGCACAACAACCATCATGCATTTCCCGAGTCGGCATTCCACGGCTTGCACTGGTACCAGATCGACCTGGCCGGCTACATTATCCGGCTGCTGGAGCGGACCGGCCTGATTACCGGGGTGCGTCGAGTATCCCGCGAGCGTTTGGAGCGCAAACGCGCTGCCTGAACGCCCGTTTTTCACTCAGCATGATCAACGACTATTGGACAAACCAGAGGTGAACGCGAATGGCAACAGAGGGACGTGAGGACAAGGACAAGGACGAGGACAAGGGCAAGGACGACCGGTCGTCCGCGGACGAGGCGGAGCATCAGCAGGCGAAGCAACTCGACGAGGGAACAGAGAGTCCGGGTTAGGTCGAGATGGTAAGAGGGGAATAGATCACTGCTGACGGTCCTTCCACACTTTCAGCAGCAGGGCGAGCGTTGCGAGGTTCGCGAGGTGGCCGTGCAGGCACACCCGACAGATGACCTTGAGCCGCACAAACAGCGCCCACAGTAGGTAGAGAGACAGACCAACTGACGCGGCGGAGCTCGTGAGTGCAGGCCATAACATCCAGCGGCGCCGAAGTAGCCCGCTACTTGCGCAGACTCCAAGGGCGCCGTAGAACATCATTCCGAGATCGCTATTCCGGAAGCCGAACACTTGTGCATAGCGCGTCTGCGTAAAGTGATTCTGCGCAGACACGTCTCCCGCTCGGGCCTGCTGCGCGACCTGTATGATGTTCTTCGTGGCCCGTTGCGACACGACAAATCCGTAAATCGCAACCAACAAGAGTGGCGTCCGATCCATACATATCCTTTATAGGTACCTCCACATTTGACTGATACAATGTGGCAGGTTTTGGTGTGGGGCGGGATTATAGCGGTCCCTCATCCACACGGGGTGGAAGCGGGATATCGTTGGCATCGGTCGGCCTACCGGCTCGCAGATCGTTGCGAGACCCCCTCTGCCTGAGATGACGAGACGGAAGGAAATACGTATCCCATGTTAAAAGACGCGGAACGAGTCCTGCTCCAACCTTCTACCACACTCAACCGGCCGGTGGACTTCCACGAGACGAAAGAGGATCTCGTGGCTCTGTTCTCCACGATGGTTTTGATTCGACGGTTCGAAGACAAGACCTACGAGATGTATACGCGTGCTCGTATTGGCGGCTACTGTCATATGAATCACGGCGAGGAAGCCACAATTGTCGGCGCCATCTCCTGTTTACGGGAGCAAGACTGGATTGTGTCGTTCTATCGCGAGCATGGCCATATTCTGGCCCGAGGTAGCGACCCCAAAGCGGTCATGGCTGAGTTGTTCGGTCGAGAGGACGGCGTGTCGCACGGCCGAGGCGGTTCCATGCACCTGTTCGACGCCAAGCGTCGCTTTATGGGCGGCTACGGCATTGTGGCCGGTCATATGCCGCTGGCGCTCGGCACCGGTTACTCGAGCAAGTATCGCAAGGTCGACGAGGTAACGCTCTGCTTGACCGGCGAGGGCGCCATGGCCAACGGCGCCTCGCATGAGTCGCTCAACATGATTGGTCTCTATCATCTGCCGGTAATCACCATCATTGTCAACAACCTGTACGGGATGGGCACGACGGTCAATGAATCGGCGGCAAATCCGAACTTGTGGGAACGCGGCGCTATGTACGGCATGCATGGCGTCAAGGTCGACGGCATGGACCTAATGGCTATGAAGCGCACTATGGAAGAAGCTCTGGAGCATGCGCGAAACGGCGAGCCGACACTGATTGAGGCGATTACCTATCGCTATCGGGGCCACTCGGTGGCGGACGCCGCGCGGTATCGCAGCTCCGAAGAGGTGCAGACCTGGCGCGACCAGGATCCAATCGAGCGCTTCTACCTCCAGTTGACGGATGCCGGCATGATTTCCCAGGATGAGCGAAGTGAGATCGAGGCGCGCATCGACGCGCAGGTGGAGGAGGCGGTGGAGTTCGCGGAAAACAGCCCCGAGCCGGACCCTGCCGGGTTGCTCGACTTTCTCTACGTCAACCCACCCGCCAATGTGTAGCGCCGTCCGGCAAATAGAAGGAAGAACTGCATGCCTGTCATAACGTATCGTCAGGCGCTGAACGAGGCGCTGCGCGAGGAGATGGACCGCGACCCCAACGTTTTCTGCCTGGGCGAAGAGATTGGACGGTTCGGCGGTTCCTACAAGGTAACCGAGGGGCTAATCGATCAGTATGGGCCGGATCGTATCCTGGCCACTCCCATCTCCGAACTGGGTATTATCGGCCTCGCCACCGGCGCGGCGATGACCGGCCTCCGACCTGTAGCTGAGATTATGACCATCAACTTCATCGTGGTCGGTATGGACCAATTGGTGAACAACGCAGCCAAGATTCCCTATATGTTCGGGGGCGAGGCCCGCGTTCCGCTGGTGGTGCGAACGCCCAGCGGCGCCGGTCATCAGCTCACAGCACAGCACTCGCAGGTGCTCGAGTCGTGGTTTGCCTATGTCCCCGGCATGTACGTGGTCGCTCCATCGACCCCGGCAGATGCCAAAGGATTATTGAAGGCGTGTATCCGTGACAATAATCCGATCCTCTTTGTGGAAAACGTCTTGCTCTACAACGAGAAAGGCGAGGTGCCCGATGGCGAGCACCTGGTGGAGATCGGCAAGGCCGACGTGAAGCGGGCAGGCGACGATGTTTCGATCATCACCTACTCCCGCATGGTGCACGTCGCGCTGCAAGCTGCCGAGCAATTGGCAGACGAGGGGATCAGTGCCGAAGTCGTTGACTTGCGCAGCCTCCGACCACTCGACATGGAAACCGTGCTGGCTTCGGTAAAGAAGACCAATCATGCCCTCGTGGTTCACGAGGGGTGGAAGAAGTTTGGCGCGGGCGCGGAGCTTGCCGCGCAAATCCAGGAATACGCGTTCGACTATCTGGATCACCCGGTTGAGAGAGTGACCGGCGTTGAAGTGCCGCTGCCGTACGCCAAGTCACTGGAGGCGGCAGCGCTGCCCAAGCTGGAGTACGTGGTCGAGGGCGCGCGCGCCATGGTCGGGAAGCGGTAGAGGAGCAGCCATGGTTACTGAAGTTGTTATGCCCCGCTTGAGCGACACCATGGATTCCGGTACGGTCGCCAAATGGTTGAAGCAGGAAGGCGATTTAATCACGCGCGGTGAAATAATCGCTGAAATTGAAACCGACAAGGCCAATATGGAGATGGAGTCGTATGCCAACGGCATCCTTGCCCAGATTCTGGTGGCGGAAGGACAGCGCGCCGGTCTAGGCCAGCCGATTGCAATGATTGCTGCCAGCCAGGAAGAGGCCGAGGCTCTGCGTGGGGCTGCTCCATCGTCTCCCGTGGCGAAGCAGGCCGCTCCACCCATCGCTTCGGACAACGGGGCCCTGGCGGAGCCGACGCCGGTGAACGAGCACCCGATGCCCGTCCAGGAGCACGTAGCCGAGCCTGAGCAGATCGAACCAATTTCAATACGAGCGGCTGCGTCCGACGCCCCGGGACGTATCAAGGCCTCTCCGCTGGCCAAGCGTCTGGCCGCGGAGCAGCAGATCAATCTGGTCGAGGTCACCGGGACCGGTCCCGGGGGCCGTATTACCAAGGAAGACGTACAGGCGTTTCGAAAGCTTTCCGGAGCTTCGCTACGGGCACCGGCGGCCGCAGAGCCTCAGCAGCAATCGATAGACGCCGCGCTCTCCCGAGTCGACGGTGCTGGACCTCGCGGCGCGCAGCAGGTTGAGATGACCCGAATGCAGCGCACCATCGCGCGGCGTATGACGGAGTCCAGGTTCTCGGCTCCGGATTTCGTGCTGACAGCCGAGTTTGATATGTCCGAAGTGCGGGCCATGCTGGCCGGCATTAAAGCCCTGGAAGGCGTGCCGAAGATCGGTCCCAGCGATCTCCTGCTCAAAGCGGTTGCCTCTGCGCTGGCCCAGCACTGGGCCGTCAACTCTGGCTGGGAAAACAATGGGATCGTGTTGTACAGTCACGTGAATGTCGGTTTCGCCGTGGCCATCACGGGGGGCCTGGTGGTGCCGGTGGTGCGCGATGCCGATGCCAAGACCCTGGGCCAGATCGCGGACGAGGCCAAGGGGCTGATTGATCGAGCACGCAACAACAAGCTGACGCCGAGTGAGTATGAGGGAGGCACCTTCTCGATCTCGAATCTCGGTATGTACGGCATCGACCAGTTCACTCCGATTATCAACGCCCCCGAGGCCTGTATTCTCGGCGTAGGAGCGATCGCGCCCAAGCCGGTGGTGGTGGATGGGCAGGTCGTGGTGCGCGACCGCATGCGGGCCACGCTGTCCTGCGATCACCGGGTGGTCAACGGCGCGCAGGGCGCTGAGTTTTTGCAGACGCTGCGTCGATTGCTGGAGCGGCCTCTGCTCGCGCTGCTGTAGCGCGGAGGAACTATCGACCAAAATAAGGCAAACCTCGCCTCTCACGCTGGCCGATCAACAATGCAAACCAGACAGTATGGGGTGAAGGGCCGCTGACCGGGCACAGGGTATGCCGGTTAGTATCTGAAGGGGACGCGCGACCTGCCATTGCACAACGTCGTGTCGGGTTCTGACCCGGAAATCGGGAAGAGAGGAGATGTGGGATGACGGAGCAGCATTTTGACGTAGTTTTTTTGGGAGGTGGGTCGGGCGGCTATGTTGGCGCCATTCGCGCGGCTCAGCTCGGCCTCTCGGTGGCCGTGATCGAGCGTGACAAGTTGGGTGGCACCTGCCTCCATCGGGGTTGTATTCCGAGTAAAGCCTATCTGGAAAGCGCGCACGTTTACAGCGAGATCCAGCACGCGGCTGACTTCGGACTGACCGTGGAGAAGGTTGGATACGACTTTGCCAAGATTCAACAGTTTCGCGAGAAAGTGGTCACAGAGAACTGGAACGGTGTGAAGTTCCTGATGAAGAAGAATAAAATCACGGTAATCGAGGGCGATGGCCGGATCAGCGGTAAAAACGAGATTACGGTGCGTGGCGCCAACGGCGAGGAACAGCAGATTATGGGCGACAATCTGGTTATCGCCACGGGTACACGGCCTCGCACACTCGGTATCGAGACCGACGGAAAGCGGGTCTTTACGAGCGACAACATCTGGCAGGCAGAGAGCATGCCGGCATCGGTAATCGTCCTGGGGGGCGGTTACATCGGGTGCGAATTTGCGTCGTACTTCCGGGCCTTCGGTGTCGACGTCACCATCGTCGAGATGCTGCCGGGGCTGATCCCCATGATGGACCAGGATTTGAGCAAGGAGTTGCAGCGCGCCTATGGCAAGCGGGGCATCAAGCTGCTGACCAATACCAGGGCCGATCCCCAGTCGGTCAAGACCATTGACAGCGGCGTGGAGATCGAGGTCGAGACCGATGGAAAACGACAGACGCTCTCGGCCGAGTATCTCTTGCTGGCCGCTGCCCGCGAGGCAGTTACCGACGGGCTAGGACTGGAAACGATCGGGGTCGAGGCTGAGCGCGGTGGCTACGTGAAGATCGGCCAGAACAACCGAACCAGCGTGGCGAATGTCTTCGCGGTGGGTGACGTGGCCGGCGGGCTGGGCCTGGCTCACAAGGCGTACGCCGAGGGCATCCTGGTAGCTGAGACGATCGCCGGGCAGAACCATTTCAATTCGATCGATGCCAATCGTATTCCGCAGCCTATCTTTTGTTTCCCCCAGGTGGCTGCGGTGGGGCTGACTGAACAGCAGGCACGGGAGAGCGGCGTTGAGCTGGAGATAGGCAAGTTTCCTTTCTCGGCCAATGCCAAGGCCAAGATTCTGAACGACTCGACCGGCTTTGTCAAGATGATCGCCGATAAGAAGTCGGGCGAGATCCTGGGCGTTCACATGATTGGCCCCACGGTCACCGAGATGATTTCCGAGGCGGCGCTGGGCAAGTTCCTGGAGGCGACTCCGGTGGAGATGGCGTACAACATTCATCCCCATCCCACCCTCTCGGAGGCAATCGGCGAAGCCGCTCATGCCACCGAGGGGGCGCCCATTCACATGTAGGCCGATACTGGGAGCATGAGAGGTAACCTCTGGGACAGCAGCGCGCCGGCTGATACGGCGCTGCTCGACGTACTGGTCTATCGCTCGCGGCTGTTGGGCGCCGATCCGGAACTGGTGCTGTGGGGCGGTGGAAATACGTCTGCCAAGATTATCGAGATCGACTTTCGTGGTCGTGAACGCCGGGTGTTGCGTGTCAAGGGATCCGGCACCGATCTGAAGTCGATCGATTGCTCCGGCTTTCCCGGCTTGTATCTGGACGACATTCTGCCCCTGCGGGACCGCGACGACATGAGCGACGAAGAGATGGTTGCCTATCTGGAGCACTGCATGGTCGAGCCAGGCGGCCGGCGTCCCTCCATCGAGACCCTGCTCCACGGCTTCCTGCCGGCACGGCATGTTGACCATACCCATGCCGATGCGGTGATCGCGCTGACCAACACGGCACACGGCGAGGAAGCGGTGCGTGAGTCCCTGGGGGATGGGATAGCATACCTTCCCTGGCGCCGCCCTGGTTTTCTACTCTCCAAGCAGGTTGGTTCCCTCGCCGACAGCGAGGCGGTGGTGCTGGGCAATCACGGATTGGTGACCTGGGGAGACACCGCCGAAGAGAGCTACGGCAAGCATATCGAACTGGTCGAGAGAGCCGAGACCTACCTGCGGGAGCTGACTGGAAGCCGGCCCGCCGTGACGGCACGGACGCTCGATTCTCCCGCCCTTGAGCCGCTCCTCCTGGACATCCGCGGCACACTTGGTCCTTACGTCTTGCGGTTCGAGAGCGGCGCCGACTTTCGCTCAATCTCCGACCGCCCGGACGTGCGTCAGCTAGCCAACGCTGGTCCAGCCACTGCAGATCATGTGCTGCGAGTCCGGCCGTGGTCGTGCGTCATCGACGGCGACGGCCCGGCAGTAGCCATCGAGGTCTATCGCCAGAAGTATCGTCAGTTCTTCGGTCGGAGTGCATGGGAAGGACTGGAGATGCTGGACCCGAGCCCCAGAGTCTTTTTGATTCCGGGACGCGGCATGGTCGCTGCCGGCCGGACTGCCAGAGATGCCGAGGTGGTAGCAGAAGTGGCTTTTCACACTTTGAAGATTGCAGCTGAGGGCCAGGACGCGCACGGGTCATATCAATCGCTCAGCGATCAAGATCTGTTTAACGTGGAGTACTGGCCGCTTGAGTTGTACAAGCTGACGCTTGCGCCGCCCGTCAAAGAGATGGAAGGCCGGGTAGTGGTGGTCACCGGCGCGGCCTCGGGCATTGGTCGCGCGGTGGCGCGCCACCTGGCCTCACTGGGGGCGCAGTTGGTGTTGATCGACATCGAGCCGGTGGGTATGGATCAAACCGCCCTGAGTATCAGCCAGGCAGGCGACCCGCAGCCCCTCTGCATCCGTGCCGACCTGACCGAGCAAGGAGATGTTTGGGCCGCCGTGCGGCACACCGTGAGCACCTATGGCGGCATTGACGGTATGGTGTCCAACGCCGGTATCCCGGCGGCCGGCACACTCACCGATCTTGACAGTGCACTATGGCGCCGCAGCCTGGAAGTAAATACTACCTCACACTTTTTGCTTACCGGCCAGGTGATGAAAGTGATGACCGAGCAAGGACTGGGTGGCAGCCTGGTCTACGTTGCCTCGAAAAACGCTTTTGGGCCGGGCGCGGGCTTTGGCGCTTACAGTGTGGCGAAGGCCGGGCAAGTGCAACTGGCTCGGATTGCCGCTCTTGAGGGCGGCTCTGCCGGCATCCGTGCCAATGTGGTGAACCCCGACGCTGTGTTCGAAGACTCGAAACTCTGGTCAGAGGAGGTTCGTCGCCAGAGGGCAATGGCGCACGGTGTGCCAGTGGAGCAGATCGAAGACTTTTATGCGCAGAGGAACCTGCTGAAGACCAAGGTAACCGGGCGAGATGTGGCCGAGGCGGTGGCCTTCCTGCTGTCCGATCGGTCCAGGGCAACCACCGGGACGGTCATTTCCGTGGATGGAGGTGTGGCGGCGGCATTTCCACGATAGCAACGCGGCGCGCATAAGTATCTTTGTGCGATATCCATACTTAGACCCGGACGCCGCGTCTGCCCAAATACGCGATCAACGCCTCAGGATTACTGCGATACTGCTCGCGGCGCTGGGGATGCGCGGCAAGGTCCAGGACCAGTTCAGTCAGCGCGGCGTTCACCGGCGTCGGAATGCCGTACCGCTGTCCGGCGCGTACCACCGCGCCGTTAAATGAATCTACCTCAGTTTTGCCCCGCGACATATCGGCGCGCATGCCGGGAGAGCGGCCGGCGCGGGCCTGGGCAATACGTCTTCCCAGGGTGACTTGCGCCAGCGAGCGGGGCAGGCGCATGGCAAGCCGCGCCTGGGGAACGGCATAGCCGGGTAGTGCAACACTATCGATACCTTCCGCCCTCATGATGCGTGTGGCCTCGCGAAAGGCCAACTGCTCGGTGCGAAAGAGCCGCTGGTCGTTCATGATGTGACCGATGTCGATATCTAGGCTGGCGCTGGTGGCTGCTCCCAGCATGTTGAGCAAGAGCTTGGACCAGCGCAGACTGCGATAGTCCGCGATAGTCGTGGTGGGCAGCCCGGTGGCCGACATCAGTTCGACGATCCAGGAAGGCACGGCGCGACCGTCCATGGTGGCGAGGGACACACCACCCGCGTGGCTGTACCGCGTGATACTGCCGGGCTGTTCCATGCCCACGCTGGCGGTCAGTGTGCCGGGCAGCACGCGATGGCGTCCCAGCGCCCGAGCCAGCTCTTCTTCGGTACCCACCCCATTCTGGAGGGCGAGTACCAGACCCTGCTCACCGAGTAGCGCATGTACGTCTCCAATTGAATAGGCGACGTCGTAGGTGCGAACCGCTAGAAGTACCAGGTCGCAGGGCGGTAGGCCGTCCACCGAGGTGACGATGGGAGGGTGCGTCACCTCGTCCTGGTCCAGCTCGTGAAGCATCAGTCCGTGTTCGGCAATCGCATTCGCGGTGTGCGCTCGGCTGAGGAGAGTCAGGTCGACCGTTCTCGACGTACCAGCGGCCAGCTTGCCGCCCAGGTATCCGCCTACCGCACCGGTGCCGAAGACGACGACGGAGCGCCTAGACTCCACGGGGAGGTTGCCGTCTGGATCGGAATTTCGATTCTTTGCCGTGGGCCAGACGGATGATGTTCTCCCAGTGTTTGGCGGCGCCGATCAGGAAGAGAGAACTGGCTGCCAAGACATAGGCCGACGGCTGCCCAGTGATTGCCAGGTAGAGTGGGAGCAGCGCCAGGGATACCAGTGAGGCCAGCGAGGAGTAGCCGAAGGTCAGAATGACGACAATCCAGGTGACCGCGGCCAGAAGGGCGGCAAGTGGCGAGAGAGCAAGCGCGATGCCAACGGTGGTGGCAACCCCCTTACCGCCACGCAGCCGTAAGAACATCGAGAAGTCGTGGCCCAGCACAGCCGCCACCGCAACCAGAGCTAATTGCGGGTGATCCAGGCCGATCCAGCGACCGAGCACTACCGGGATGACACCCTTGAGGATGTCGATCAGCGCTACCAGCAGGCCGACCTTCATGCCGGCCGTCCGGGCGACGTTGGCGGCGCCGAAGTTGCCACTGCCCAGCTCGCGCACATCCCGCCCGGTCAGCAGCCGCGAAACTAGCACGCCGGTGGGAATCGACCCCATCAGGATCGCGCAGCATACAAGGAACAGCGTGCCCAGCATGTCCGCCCCCATCAAATCTGGCACAGTCTAGCAGGTAGTCGCTCGCTCTTCACCTACTGCCGGCAGCGCGCGAGCCACCCGAAGGCGTTTCACTCTCCGATGCGCGCAAGAGCGGCCAGGCATCCAGTACGTAGCGTACGCCGGAAATCACCGTGGCTACGGCCGAGAGGCCGAGGAGCCAACTGCATACGATGAAGGCGGCGTTCCACTGGTCGTGGCTTGCCAAGCGAGACAGCGCTCCTCCGGCTTGCCCGTCGGCGGCCACCAGGACCAGCGGTATGGCCACCATGGTCAGGGCTGCTTTACCCTTGCCCCAGATGTGCGCCGAAATGATCCGATCGCGCGAGGCGGCGTAGCTGCGCAGTCCGGAGATGAGGAACTCGCGCCCGATAATTACCAGCGGTACCCAACCCGCAGAGAGCCCGCCGATGGCCAGGGCGACAAGCGCCAGGCTGACAAAAACCTTGTCGGCGCTGGTGTCGAGGAAGACTCCCAGCGGTGACACCTGCTTGGTATGGCGCGCCAGCTTACCATCGATCAGATCCGTAATGGCGGCGATGGTGAAGAGGGCGGCAGCGACCAGGTCGGCATCCCCGCGCGGGGCCAGGATCAGCGCCGCCACGAAGGGGGCAGCGACGATCCGCGAAAGCGAGAGGACGTGTGCCCAGGTCATCTTCGCTCCCAGCTATTAGAGTTCCTCCAGTATAATCGTGGTGTCCGGCCAACCATAGCAGGCTTCTTCAATCTCGATGCCGGCTACGGTCGCTATTTTGCTCCGCAGGTAGTGGCCGCCGAGTGACTCGTAAAAGCGACGAGACGGATTGGCTGCCGCCACCCAGACCAGCATGGAATGTATCTGGTGATTGGCCAGCCAGGTCACAGCGGCCTGGGTTAGCAGCCGCCCAAGTCCTTTCCCCTGTGCTGAGGACAGGAGATAGATTGCATATAACTCGCCGGCGAAGCGCGGATCATCCTCACGGTTGGGACCAGCGCTGGCGAACCCGACGATCTGGCCGGAAGGAGCCTGGGCTACCAGGTTGACCCCTTCCTGTCGCGCCAGAATCTCAGTCCATGCTGTTTCGCGCCGCTGGTACGAGAGCGATTTTAGCACTGCCGCGGGCAATATGCCCGGATACGTGGTGCGCCAGCTGTCCACGTGCACGCGGGCGATTCCTGCCGCGTCGCCCGGTTCAGCCGCGCGGATGTTCATGCTCTCTCTTCCTCTGTAAGGGGCCAATATGCCGACAGTGGCTGTCTTTCTCAACCGCATGCCGCGCATGCGTAAAATTGCCAATGGAAACTGATATAGAACAGACCACGACCGCGGGTGGAGAGACGCCGCCTCCCAGCACGACACCATCTCTCTGGCGAAACCGTGACTATCTTATTCTGTGGGGCGGCCAGAATCTCTCCACCCTGGGCAATGCCGTCTCCGGCATCACCCTTCCTCTGCTCATCCTGTACCTGACCAGATCTCCCGCTCAGGCCGGGTTGGCGGGCTTCTTCGCCACGCTGCCGTTCGTGCTGCTCAGTCTACCGGCTGGGGCGCTGGTCGACCGCTGGGATCGCAAGAAGGTGATGATTCGCTGCGATCTGGGTCGTGCCATCGCCCTGGGCAGCATCCCGCTGGCCTATGCGCTGGGGCATCTCAGCATCGTCCAGCTCTACCTGGCGGTCACCATCGAAGGCATCCTGTTCACCTTCTTTAATATTGCCGAGGTGGCCTGTCTGCCGCGCGTGGTGAGCAAGGCACAGCTACCGGCGGCCACCTCACAGAATCAGGCCGGCCAGGTTGCCTCTTTCTTGGCCGGTCCACCCCTCGGTGGCTTCCTGTTCCAGGTAGTGGGAAAGACTGTTCCCTATCTGGTCGACTCGATCTCGTATCTGGTCTCGGTCACCTCGCTTTTGCTGATCAAGGTGGAGTTTCAAGCGGAACGAGTGCCCAGGGACCGCGACCTCCGAGGAGAAATAAAAGAAGGTGTTGCCTGGCTCTGGCGGCAGCCGCTGATACGCTTCATGGCCTTTCTCACGGGAGGCTTGAACTTTGTCAGTTCTGGCAGTCTTTTGCTCTTGATCGTGATTGCCAAGAATCAGGGCGCCTCGCCCACCGTGATCGGCTTAATGTTTGCCATCGGCAGCGTTGGAGGTATTCTTGGCGCTCTGCTGGGGCCGATGATTCAGAGACGTTTTACCTTTGGTCAGGCAATCATCGGCCTGGTTTGGCTCCAGACCATCCTGTTTCCGCTCTTCGCGCTGGCTCCCAATGCGGTGCTGCTTGGCGTCGTCGAAGCGGGTATTTTCCTGGCCGGTCCTGCCTACAATGTGGTGCAGTTTAGCTACCGGCTTGCCCTGATCCCCGACGAGCTGCAAGGCCGCGTGAACAGCTCGTTCCGTTTGTTAGCCTTCGGCTTTCAGCCTGTGGGCTTCGCCTTGACGGGCGTTTCGCTGCAATTCTTCGGCGCCACCACCACCGTCTTGCTCTTTGCCGGATTCCAGTTACTCCTGGCAGTGATTACATTGGCCAATGCCCATGTGCGGCGCGCTCCTCCGCTCGAACAAGCACGGGTGGTCTGACGCGGGGGGGCACCGTCTTCCACGCCCGCCAGTGGTATGGTCAGACAGGCCTAGTACGCCCTACATCTGGAACGGATTCGCATGGACACAACATTCGTACAATTTCTCTTTTATCGTCTCGATCCCGCCTGGCGACGCCTCCCCGACGGGGAGCGAGCTTGCCGCACCACGGAGTTCGCCGAGGTGGTCGAGGCCGCCACGGAGATAACGACTCACAGCTACAACATGACGGGCCTGAAGGCTGGGACGGACTTGCTGTTGTGGCGGCATGGAAACGACCTGGCTGAGCTGCAAGCCTCCGCCAGCCGCCTGCAGCAGACCACCCTGGGGCGCTATCTCGATATCTCGTACTCCTACGTGGGATTGATTCGGGTTTCGACCTACGTCCGGCGCCAAACGCCACAGGAGCAGGCGGTGCTAGAGACGGAACGCGGCACCTATCTGGTCATCTATCCCTTCACCAAGACCATCGATTGGTACCTACTGGGCAAGGCGACGCGCCAGGGCATGATGAATGAGCACATCAAGGTGGGGCATGAATACGAGCATATCAAGCAGGTGCTGGTCCACTCCTTTGGGCTCGACGATCAAGAGTTCGTCGTAGCCTATGAAGCCGAGGATCTGATGGAGTTCCAGTCGCTGGTGATGGAACTGCGTTCCACGGACGGACGTAGGTACACACTCTCCGACACCCCGATCTTCACCTGCGTGCACCGACCGCTACGCGAAGCACTCGAACTGCTGGCATGATTGCCCCAGCCGCTGAGGCGCCGGCGACGCGCCCCCGGCAGGATCGCCTGCTGCGCGCCTTGCGGCGGGAGCCGGTCGACCGCACGCCAATCTGGTTCATGCGACAGGCAGGCCGATCTCTGCCCGAGTACCGGGCTATCAAGCAGCATTTTACTCTCCTGGAGATCTGCCAACGCCCGGAGTTGTGCGCAGAGGTAACCCTGCAGCCGGTGCAGCGCCTGGGGGTCGATGCCGCCATCCTCTATGCCGACATCATGCATCCGCTGATCGGCGTGGGTATCGATCTGGAGATCGTGGAAAAGGTTGGCCCGGTCATCGCCGAGCCCATCCGAGCGCCGGGGGATGTGAGCCGCCTGCGGCCGCTCAAACCGGAAAGCGACGTGGCCTTCGTGCTGGAGGATATCCAGGCAGTGCTGGCCAGGCTGGACGGCGCGGTGCCACTGATCGGCTTCTCCGGGGCACCGTTCACGTTGGCCAGCTACCTGGTCGAGGGCCGGCCATCTCGCGACTTTCTGTATACCAAGCGATTGATGTATGGTTCGCCCGCTGTCTGGCATGAACTGATGCAGCGCTTGGCGGAGATCGTGGGCAGCTATCTCATGGCGCAGGCCGGCGCGGGGGTGCACGTGCTGCAATTGTTCGATAGCTGGGCCGGCGCACTTTCGGTCGATGACTATTGTCGCTATGTTCAACCGTACTCCCGGCTGGTGTGTGATCGCGTGGCGATGGCCGGCTTACCGCTTATTCACTTTGGTACCGGTACCGGCGCCTTGCTGGAAGCGATGCGCGACGCCGGCGGGAGCACCATCGGCCTGGACTGGCGCGTCCCACTCGACCTGGCCTGGGAGCGCATCGGGTACGATCATGGCGTGCAGGGCAACCTGGAACCACTGGTGTTGCAGGCGCCGTGGGAGGTGGTGCAGCGAGAGGCCGAAGCAATCCTGGGGCGCGCCGCCAGTCGCCCGGGCCACATCTTTAATGTGGGGCATGGTATTCATCCCGATACGTTGCCCGAACAACTTGAACGCCTGGTCAGCTATGTTCATGAGCACACCGCTTCCGCCGCGGGCTGAGGCGCCGCTGCAGGGTGTCCGCGTGTTGGTCACTCGTCCGAGGGCCGAAGGCGAACCGCTGCGTCGTTCCTTGCGCGCAGCCGGCGCTGTGGTGCTCGATCTGCCAACCATCGCCGTGGGTCCGTCGGAGAGCTACGGTCCCCTGGACACTGCACTCTCTACCCTGTCCGAGTACGGTTGGATAATCTTCACCAGCCGCAACGCGGTGCGGACCGTGTTCGAGCGGCTGGCCGCGCTGGGATGTCCGCCGGTCTTCCCGGTGACGCTCTGGGTGGCGGCGGTCGGACCGGCCACTGCAGCCGACTTGCGCCAGCGTGGAGTCTATGTCGATGCTGTTCCAGAGAGCGCCGCGGTCAGTGTCCTGTCGAGACAGCTCCAGAGGCGAGGAGTGAGCGGCACGCGCGTTCTGCTCCCTCAAGGTAATTTGTCCGGTAGAGAATTACAGGACGACCTGGAGAGGTCGGGAGCGTCGGTGGAAGCGGTCATCGCCTATCAGACGGTCCAGCCGTCAGTCCTCGATCTCTCCGTACTGGAAGCTGTGCGGCGCGGCGAGTTTGATGTGGTGGCGCTGGCCAGCCCATCCGCCGCGCATAACCTGGCGCACATTCTCTCTTCACAGGGCAGTTGTGCCGTGCTGCAAGACGCTAGCCTGGTCTGCATTGGTCCCAGCACTGCCGCAGCGGTCAGAGACCTTCACTTAAGACCCGCGTCCGTGGCCCAGGAGCACACCCTGGACGGCCTGGTGCAGGCCATCGTCAATCTTTATCGAGTGGAGACGCGCAATGAGCCAGAGTGATGTTATGGGCGTACTGCTGATGGCATACGGCACGCCCGATAAGCCAGAGGATATTGAGCCGTACTACACTCATATTCGACGCGGGCGAAAACCGCCACCTGAACTGCTGGAGGAATTGCGGGAACGGTATCGGCTGGTGGGCGGCCGAACGCCGCTATCAGATATCTCAGCGGTTGTTCGGGTCGGCCTGCAGGAGCGTCTCAATGCCGACGGGGCAGGGACGTATCGCGTCATGCTGGGTATGAAGCACTGGCATCCGTACATCGAGCAGGCGGTCGGTGAGCTGGCAGCCGAAGGCATCCGGAGGGCAGTCGGTTTGGTGTTGGCGCCGCACTTTTCGAGCATGAGCATCGCCGGCTACTACGACTACGTCGAGCAGGCACAGCACAAGCTCGGCACAGACATCCGGTTTAAGCGGATCGACAATTGGCATCTGCATCCCGCCTATCTGGAGGCGGTTGCCGCTCGTATCCGTACCCGTCTGGCGGAGTTTCTGTGTGGCTCGGAGGTGACCGTGATCTTTACGGCGCACAGTTTGCCGGAGAAGATTGTAGCGATGGGTGATCCCTATCTGGGGCAACTGCGCGAGACCAGCGAGGCGCTGGCCCGGATGCTGCAGCTAGCGCGCTGGACCTTCTCCTTTCAGAGCGCCGGCCGCACCGATGATCCGTGGCTGGGACCAGATCTGGTCGACACCATTCATGAGCTGGCAGATGCCCGCGTGCGGCACATTCTGGTTGCGCCCATCGGCTTTGTCTCCGATCACCTGGAGATTCTGTACGATATCGATTTTGAGGCGCAACAGGCGGCTAAAGAGCATGGCATCACGCTCAAACGGACCGAGATGCTCAACGCCGCACCCGACTTTATTGATGGGTTGGCGGGGTTGATACAGCAACGAGTGGCCGATCTCGGCAATTCTCAGCCGTCTTGAACGGTTCCCGGTAGAATGAAATGATCACGCAGGAGAGAAATGACAGGGTTTGATGATTGAAGCTGTGCCGGACCTGGCTCCGGTCGATCTAAACCGAAGTCAGTTGTTGGAACTCTTGCGGTACATGGTGTTGACCCGCGAGATGGACGCCCGCATTCGGACGCTCTATCTTCAGGGAAAGGTTTTCGGCGGCGTGTACAGCCAGTTGGGCCATGAGGCAATCTCGGTTGGTACCGCGTACGCGCTTCGGACGAGCGATGTTATTGCGCCCATGCACCGCGACCTGGGCGCCCACCTGGTTCGCGGCATGGAACTGGGAAAGATTGTGGCACAGATTATGGCCCGCGCCACCGGGTTCACCGCCGGCAAGGACAATGCCCTGCACATTGGAGATCAGGGGCGACGAGTGCTGCCGCAGATCAGCATGCTGGGCTCGTCGATCCCGCTGGCCGCTGGCGCCGCGTTGGCCGGCCGCCAGCGCGGCGATGATCTGGTGTCGTTGACCTATGTTGGTGATGGAGCCATTAACACCGCTGATTTCCACGAAGGGCTAAACTTTGCGGCGGCACTGCGCCTGCCCATGATCCTGATCGTGGAAAACAACCAGTACGCCTATTCTACCCCGGTGTCCAGGCAGATTTGCTTCGAAGAAATCGCAACGCGCGCCGTTGGCTACGGTATTCCCGGCATACGTATCGATGGCAACGACGTGCTAGTGGTCTACCGAACCACCGTGCAAGCCGTTGAGCGGGCGCGCCGTGGCGAGGGTCCAACCCTGATCGAGTGCGTGACGATGCGAATGCGCGGCCACTCCGAACAGGACGACGCGTCCTATGTGCCACGCGAACTGTTGGCTGAGTGGGAAGCGAAGGATCCCATCGACCGCTACGAAAACTGGCTTCTGCAGGGCGGTATCATGGATCACGACCTTCGGGAAGAGATCAGGTCCGAAGCCGCACGGTTGGTGGACGAGGCCGCTCGGTGGGCGGACGAGCAGCCGCTTCCCGAACCGGCTAGCGCGCTGCGAGGTGTTTATGGGAGGAGCGGGAATGGGCAGGCATGAGTGAAGTCACCTATCTCGAAGCGATCAAGCAGGGTATGCGCGAAGAGATGCAGCGCGACCAGAGTGTGTACATCCTGGGCGAGGATGTCGGCGTCTACGGCGGTGCATTCAAGGTGACCGCCGGGCTGCTGGATGAGTTCGGCCCGATGCGCGTGATCGACACACCGCTCTCCGAGTCGGCGATCGTCGGCGCCGCGGTGGGGTCTGCCTTGATGGGGCAGCGCCCGATTGCCGAGATGCAGTTCATGGACTTTATAGCCTGCGGCTTCGATCAAATCGTGAATATGGCGGCCAAGCTGCACTATCGCAACGGGATGGCCGTGCCCATGGTGATTCGCGGCCCGTCAGGCGGCGGCGTACACGGAGGGCCGTTCCACTCTCAGAACCCGGAGGCATGGTTTATTCACTGCCCAGGTCTGAAAGTGGTTGCACCGGGGAGCGCTCTGGATGCGTACGGCCTGATCAAAGCGGCGGTGCGCGACGACAACCCGGTGCTGTTTTTCGAGCACAAGTATCTGTATCGGCGGCTAAAGGCCGAACTGCCGGCCGAAGACTACACTATTCCCATTGGTGAAGCGCGAGTGGTGCAGGAGGGCACTGACATGACCATCTACACCTACGGGTGGATGGTCGAGCAATCTCTGGCCGCCGCAGCGGAATTGGCGGACGAAGACGTTTCCGTTGAAGTGATCGACCTGCGAACCCTCCTGCCGCTCGATCGCGAGGCAATTCTTCGGTCGATCGCCAAGACCAGCAAGGCGGTGATCGTTCATGAGGACACGCGAACTCTGGGAGTTGGGGCCGAGGTGGCGGCGATTCTCGCGGAAGAAGCGTTCGACATGCTCGATGGGCCGATCATACGGGTGACCGCGCCGGACACACCGGTGCCATTCAGCCCGCCGCTGGAACAGGCCTTCCTGCCAAACACCGAAAAGATCGTTGCTGCCGCGCGCCGGCTGGCCGCGTATTGATACCGAAACCTGCCGAGATAGGCGCAATCAAGAGGAGCACATGATGTCGACGACTATTGTCATGCCGCAGCTCGGTGAGTCTGTGGCCGAGGGCGTGATCGGGAAGTGGCTCAAGAACGAAGGTGACCAGATCGAGCGCGATGAGCCGATTGTCGAGGTAATAACGGACAAGGTCAATGCTGAGATTCCCTCACCGGTGGCCGGAACGCTGGAGCGGATCACGCAGCCGGAGGGGGCGACTGTGGCGGTCGGGCAAGAGATTGCTCTCATCGGTGATGGTGCCGGGAGCGGGACTCAGCCCGAAGCCGACCGAGTTGCATCCGGCGCCGGGCAACCTGGTCCGGCGGCCAGGGCCGGTGGGAATGGACAGTCCTCGGGCGGAGCAGCGGTAGCGACCGCGCCGCCCCAGGCTCGTCCTCACCTGGAGGGGGATTTCGAGCCGTCCAGCGGCAACGTGGAGAACGGCCGCGGTGAGCGCGTCCGCTCGTCGCCGTTAGTGCGTCGTCTCGCCGAGCAGTATGGCATTAGCCTCTCCGCCGTGACAGGTACCGGCATAGGCGGTCGTGTGAGCAAACAGGACATTCTGTCCTTTGTCGGGCAGCAACAGAGCGCGCCCGCGCCTGTCGCGCCGGCACCGGAAGCCGCTCAGGCGCCAGCTCCGCCGCAGAGCACTCCCGCGCTACCTGCCGCGGCGCCGCAACCGGCACAGCCATCCGCGATGCGCGCTCTTGGTCCCAACGAAGAACTGGTGCCGGTTCCCGCCATTCGTAAGATGATCGCCGAGCGGATGGTGCTCAGCAAGACGACGCTGCCGCACGCCACTACCATCGTCGAAGTGGATATGAGCAACGTGGTGCGCTTTCGCGAGTCCAAAAAGGACGAGTTCCGGCAGCGCGAAAACGTGCCGCTATCCTACGTGGCCTTTGTGATCAAGGCCACAGTGGAGGCCCTGAAGGAGTACCCGGACGTCAACGCAGAGTTTGCCGGCGACTATATCATCCGCAAGGGCGACATCAATATCAATGTCGCGGTGGATGCGCCCGAAGGCTTGACCACGCCGGTTATTCATCATGCCGACGAGAAGAGCCTGGCCGGTCTCTCCAAGTCGATCTACGACCTGGCGATCCGGGCACGCGGGCGCAAGCTGCGCATTGAAGATATGCAGGGTGGCAGCTTCACGGTCAATAATACCGGGGCTCTCGGCTCCATCTGGTCGATCTCCATCATCAACTACCCGCAGGGGGGTATCCTGGCCGCGGCGGCCATTGTCAAGCGGCCGGTCGTGGTGGAGCAGGACGGCCAGGACTTGATCGCGGTGCGCAGCATGATGAACCTGTCCTTCTCCTTCGACCACCGGCTGCTGGACGGCGGGTACGCCGCTGCCTTTCTCAACGCCGTGAAGGTGAAACTGGAGCACTGGAAGGCAGACTATCCAGTCTATTGAGCCGCCACTTATGAACGATAATGGGTTGACGCACTGTTTAGCAACGAAGGAACCGTGGTGGTAACTGAAATCAGGCTGGAGCCGGTGGCTCCGAAGCGCCCCGACTGGCTCAAGGTACGCCTGCCGGCGGGACCGCGCTACATCGAATTGAAGAACATGATGCGGGACATGGAGTTGCATACGGTATGCGAGGAGGCGCGCTGCCCCAACATCGGAGAGTGCTGGGGACACGGTACGGCGACCTTTATGATTCTGGGCGATGTATGCACTCGCGCCTGCCGCTACTGCGCGGTGACCTCGGGGAAACCGCATACATTGGATTTGGGCGAGCCGAAGCGCGTGGCCGAAGCGGTCCAGAAGATGGCGCTCAAACATGCCGTGGTGACCTCTGTTGACCGCGATGACCTGGAGGACGGTGGCGCGACGCTCTTTGCGGCAACCATCCGGAAGATTCACGAGTTGAACCCGGACTGCGCAGTCGAGGTGCTGACCCCGGATTTCCAGGGGCGCGACGACCAACTGCAGATACTCATGGACGCCCGCCCCGAGATCTTTAATCACAACATCGAGACCGTCTCGCGCGTCTTTCGTCGCGTGCGACCGGGCCGCTCCAGGTACCACATATCGATCGAGGTTCTCCGTCGAGCCAAAGACATGTATCCGGACGGGCTCACCAAGTCCGGTTTGATGGTCGGACTTGGTGAGACCATGGATGAGGTGATCGACACCATGCACGATCTCCGCGCAGCAAAAGTGGACATCATGACCATCGGGCAGTACTTGCAGCCAACGCCCAAGCACGTACCGATTGACCGCTACTATCACCCTGATGAGTTTGCCGAACTGCGCGCGCAGGGTCTCGAACTCGGATTCAGTCACGTCGAGTCTGGGCCGCTGGTGCGCAGTTCCTACCATGCTCACGAGCAATCGGAAGGACTTCGAGTAAGAAGGACGCAGCCATGAAGCTGGAAGACAAGCTCTATCTCCTGAAGTTCAACTGGGACGAGCAGTCGCACATCGATATCGTCGACCAGGATGTCTGTGCCCGCTGCCCGGACAAGCCGTGCACCATTGTCTGCCCGGCCGAGGTATACCAGTGGGATGAGGAGCAGCAGAAGACGGTGGTCTCCTACGAGAACTGCATCGAGTGCGGCGCCTGCCGTATGATCTGCCCGTACAACAATATTTCGTGTGTCATGCCGCGAGGCGGCTTTGGCGTCTCGTACAAGTACGGGTAGCGGACCTCTCACCCCCCAACCCCCTCTCCCTCAAGGGGCGAGGGGGAGAGTAGGCGGGCAGCCGCCGGTGCGAGAGTCTCTTGTACCGCGGAGAGAAGGGTCCGATCTGCACCGCGACGAGCGGGAACCTCTTCGCATAGCCCGCCTCGGTTTGATCGGCTACCAGGAGGCATGGGACCTCCAGAAGCGGCTAGCCGATGCTCGGCATCACGACCGTATCCCGGATAATCTGCTGCTCCTGGAACATCCTCACACCTACACCCTGGGCAGGCGTGGCAAGATGGAAAACGTCTTGCTTACTCCGCGTCAGCTCAAACGTCGCGGCATCGCGCTGTATCAGGTGGACCGGGGTGGCGACGTGACGTATCATGGCCCCGGACAGTTGGTGGGCTATCCCATTCTCAAACTGCCCGCGGGTCGAATGGATTTCGTGCGGCATATCCGCAACGTGGAGCGCGCGTTGTTACACGCCGTCTGCGATCTCGGAGTTCCAGCCCAGTTGCAGGACCAGTATTCCGGCGTGTGGGTGGGGAACGAGAAGGTATGCGCGATCGGCGTCAAAGTCGATGCGCATGGCGTGACGTCGCACGGCTTTGCGCTCAATGTGAATACCGATCTCTCCTATTTTGAGCACATCATTCCATGCGGTCTGACGGGAAAAGGAGTCACCTCGCTCAATCGCCTGTTGGGACGGCATGTTTCGGTGCGACGCGTCGAGAAGCTGGTCATTGGTCGACTGGCGGAAGTATTTAGCCTGGTGCCTTCCGCCAGTCGTCGCGGGCAGGTCAATACGGCGCTCAAGCGAGACGTTAACGAGAACTTCCTTGCTTGACGACCATGCCTCCTGGTAAGGCGACCTTAAAGTATTATCGCTGTAGGCCAGTTACGATGCCGGCGTACTCGTCGACCAGGGCTTGCGCTTCCGCGTCCGTCCGCGACTCCGCTACCAGATGGAAACGCGGCTCGTCGGGGTCGGGGCGAATCAGCACCCAGTCGTCTCCCAGTTGTATTTTTATGCCGTCCTGGGCGCGCACCCGACGTTCGTGGTATCGTTCGCCCAGCAGGCGCATGACGACGCCCTTTTTGTCCCACGGGCAGGGGACATTGGTCTGCTGAAGATGCCAGGCGGGTAACTCGGCCAGAACATCGTCGAATCGTGCTTGCGCCCGGGCCAGCAACTCGAGTAACTTTACCAGGCTGAACATGGCGTCGAAGGTGGGGTGCATGGCGGGGAAGATGGTACGTCCCTGGCCGTCGCCCGCCAGGCGGACCTGTTTCTGGCTGGCAGCCGACATGATAGCCTCCGTGTCGCTGCGGGTCCTGATGATCCTTCCGCGGTGCCGGACGGCCAGCGTCTCAAATATGGCGGGAGCGTCGGCCGGTACCGCGACCACCGCTCCCTCGTTCTGTTGAAACACCAGTGAAGCCAGAGCGGCCAAGGCCTGCATCTGCGGGACGCGGCGCCCAGAGCCGTCTACGAGGTGCAACCGCTCCCCACTGACGTCCAGCATGGCGCCGAGTTGAAACCGGAGGGCCGGCACGATGTTGGCAAGTTGGTCAAAAGCGGTATCGTATTCCGGCGCGGAGCGCGGCGCCCTGGCCGGTCCTTGCTTGGCGTTGAGGTCGACCACATCGCAGCCCATTGAGCGGAGAATGTCCGGGAAAATGTCACCTGTCGCCCCCAGCGAATAATCGACCACCAGGCGGTAGCAGGCTCGCGAGACGGTTCCATGATCCACGGCGGCCATAAAGGCTCTGGTGTAGCGTTCCGCAACGTCGCCGGCATACGCCGTTTCGCCAATGTCATCGAGATGAGCGCGCCGTACGTCTTCCCGGAAATAGGCCGTTTCCACCTTGCGCTGAGTTCCCTTACTCAGGTCCATGCCGTCGCCGTTAAACAGCTGAAGGTGGATCAAGGAGGAATCGTACGGTGAGACGCGCACATGGACGCCCCCCAGGGCACCGGTCACTCTGGTGTAGAACCGGGCCACCGGGATAGGGACTGCGGAAAGGTCCACCACATTGATCCCGGCGGCGGCCAAACCGGCGGTCATGGCGCGTTTCAGCATGCGCGACGGGATTGCCAGGTCGCGGTTGATGGTCACATCGGCGTTAATGGGGAGATTGGAGGCGTACGCCGAGCCCAGCTTCGCCGCCATCTCTGGCGTGAAGTCCACATTGATTAACCCGCTGACGCCGTAGCGACCAAAGAGTACGCGGCGCCCGGAGGATCCCCAGATGCTGCTGGCGGAGACTACCGCTCCAGCATCCACCTCCTTGTTCGGCCAGATCTTCACGTTGGGCTGGATGATCGCTCCACGGCCGATGATGGTGTGGTCGCTGACCACCGTATTTTCAGACACCACAGCGTTGGCCTGGAGCGTACACTCGGCCCCGAGGAGACTCCCGCGGACCTCGCTGCGCGGGCCAATGTTCGAACCGCGCCAGATTATGCTGCGGTCGATACGGGCACCCCGCTCAACCACCGTGTTGTCCCGAATGACCGATGGCCCGTGCACCATGGCTCCGCTCTTGATTTTTACGTCGCGGCCCAAATAGACCGGACCGCGCACCTGTGCGTCAGGCTCGATGTCGACGCCGTCCTCTCGCCAGATGCCGTCGACCTGCTCCATGCCCCAGTCGATCTGTACCTTGCCCATGAGAGCGTCACGAGTAGCTCGTACGTACTCTTCAATGCTGCCCACATCGGTCCAGTACCCACCCGCCACGTAGCCAGAGAGGGGTTTCTCGTCTCTGAGCAGCAGCGGAAAGAGATCCTTGCTGAAGTCGAACACTTGATTACGCTGGTAATACTCGAAGATCGACGGTTCGAGCACGTAAATGCCGGTGTTGATGGTGTCGGTAACGATCTCACCCCAACTCGGCTTCTCCTGAAACTGACGAATCCGGCCGTCCTCGCGGGTGACCACCACGCCGTACTCGAGCGGGTTGGCCACGCGGTAGAGCGTGAGCGTAGCCATGGCGTTGCACTTGCGGTGGTAGTCTACCACCGCGTGCAGATCAAAGTCGGTGAGTGCGTCGCCACTGATGACCAGAAAGGTGTCGGTGAGAGATTCAGCGGCCTGGCGGACGCTGCCGGCGGTGCCCAGGGGCTGATCCTCCACGCTATAGGTCACGGTCATACCCAGTTCGCTGCCGTCACCGATCTCAGTCTGAATATGCGTCGCCATGTACTGCACGGTGATGACGACCTCGGTGATGCCGTGGCGCTTGAGCAGGAGCAGAATATGTTCCAGCATCGGACGGTTGGCGAGGGGCACCATGGGCTTGGGGCGTCCCAGGGTCAAAGGGCGAAGCCGTGAGCCTTCCCCTCCCGCCATCACCACCGCTTTCATGCCGGGATGTCCACATGTCGCGCGAGCGCCACATATTCCAGCTTCATGAACAGCTCCTCTATCATCGCCGGCCAGACCCACTCTCTGGCCGTCTCCCTGGCTCGCTTCTTAATCCGCTTCATGGCTGCCTTGTCAGACTGTAGGCGGCGCAGCTGAATAACGATCTCTCGAGGATCGTCGGTATCCAGCACCAGCGCGTTGTAATCTGACTGTGCGTAGTCCTCCCCAGTGGAACCCACCACCGCCAGGCCGCCGGCGGCCATCACTTCCAGTCCGACCAGGCCGAACGGTTCGTGGCTGCTGTTCGCCAGCACTCCGTCCGCCGCTGCATAGATCACTGGCAGCAACTCGTCCGGCAGGAAGCTGGTCAGATTGAGCACATCGGCCTCCGGATGGGCCGCGATGGCTCCGGCCAGATCCCCCGCGCTTGTGTAGCGGTCACTCAAGTTCTCAATGGTCAAGCCGTAGCTGTAGGCACGTCCCAGGACCTCATTGCCGTAGGAGGACCTGTCACCGCGCAATAAAATTCTGGTACGGCTGCCGGTAGCCTTGAGCATGGCCACCGCTTGCAACGCCATGATCCAGCGCTTATCTGGGCTGAAACGACCGATCTTGAAGAGCGCAAGGTCGCCGCCAAAGGCTCTCCGCAGCGCTCGCGTCTCCGTGGACGGAACATTCAGCAGGGACGACGGCGCAATGCCGTTGGGTGTAACTAGCGGATCAATACCCCAGCGGCGCATCTCGTGCTTCATGTAACGACTTACCGTCATCGGTGTCGCAGCCGCTTGCAAGGCGTTCCAGGGAATACCGTGAAAGCCAAAGATATTGTTGGCTGTCCAGACCGGCACCACCCACGGCAGCAGGCCCCACTGCTCAATAACGTGCGCGGCTCCGATCATCGTGGGCACGGTCTGCCAGTCCTCGCCCATGAAGACGGTGAGCTTGCCCGCGGACGCGGCAGGGAGCACAATATCTTCGCTAATGTAGGGTGGTAGGCTGCGCGCGATGTCCTCCAGCTTGCCCCACTCACCGTCGTAAACGCTTTCCGGATGATGTGCGCTGATCCATTGGGACCATCGGTGCAGAATGAGGTTACCGCGCTCCTCGATACTCGGTAGGGCGGGATCGCCCACGAAAAAAAGGTGGGTGGTAAAGCCTTGAGCGGCCAGCGTCTCGACCAGGTCGCGCACCCGAACCGCGAGCCCGCCGACGCGCGAGTACTCGTCTGGCCCCTCAAACGCCACCATGGCGAACTGCGTGTTATCCGGTGTGAAGATAGACATAGACTATAGTATGGCGGGTTGCTGCGTGGATGCAGCGCCTCGTTCGATCTTGGTATTCCCTGGGTTCATGTGGCATAACGACAGGCCGAGGGTGATCGCGAGTCATACGAGCGGTTCAGTCGACAGAGCCGCGTCGGGCCGTGATCTGGCCGGTGTTGAAGCCTAACCAATGCATCCTTCCCAGGTGGCGTGCATGCTCGATTTTCATGCAGCGATCCATCACCACGTCCAGCCCGCCCTGAGCGGCAATGGCCGCACCATCCGGGCTGACAACTCCGAACTGAAGCCAGAGGGCGCCGGCGCCAACTTCTACTGCCTCGCGTGCGATGCCCGGTACGGCGTCCGGTGCGCGGAAGACGTCGACAATGTCGATGGGGAAGGGAATCGCGGTGAGCGAGGGGTAGCTGGTCTCGCCCAGGATCTCCGCCTCACGGGGGTTGACGGGCACGATACGATAGCCGTGCCGCTGCAAATAGAAGCCGACAAAGTTGCTGGGACGAAGCACGTTGGCGGACAGCCCGACCACCGCGACGGTTCGCACCTGGTGGAGCAGGCGCTGAATGGTCACACTATCCTGGTACTCTGATGTGTCGCCGACCGCATCAGGGTTGTTCATGCCACCACCTCCGCGTCGCGCGCCTGCTGCCGGTCTGGGGGCGCCGGCTCGGGCGTCTGTGTTAGCTGTCCGGTCGCGACGGCTGCTCGCAGGCCACATTCCAGGTCCCAGAGCAGATCGTCCAGTGTCTCCAGGCCGACTGAAAGACGGATGGTGCCAGGGGTTATGCCGGCGGCCAGGAGTTCGGCGTCGCCCAGCTGACGGTGCGTGGTACTGGCGGGATGAATGACCAGGCTCTTGGCGTCGCCGACGTTGGCGAGGTGGCTCCACAGCGACAGGCTTTCGATAAAGCTCGCACCAGCAGCGCGGCCCCCGCGCAGGTCAAAGGAAAACACGGCTCCGGCGCCGCGTGGCAGGTAGCGCTGCGCCAGCGGGTGGTAGGGGCTGCTCTCCAGACCGGCGAAGCGCACGCGCTCGACAGCAGAATGTCCCTCCAGAAAGCGAGCCACGCCCAGGGCGTTCTGGACATGGCGCTCCATGCGAAGCGGCAGCGTTTCCAGTCCCAGCAGAAAGAGGAAGGCATTGAACGGGCTCATGGCGCCGCCCAGGTCTCGCAGCGATTCGGCGCGCAACTTCATCAGGTAGCCGTACATGCCGAAGGTTTCGTAGAAGGCCAGCCCATGGTAGGCGGGCGAAGGATCGGCCACCACGGGAAAGCGGCCGTTCGACCAGTCGAAGGTTCCCGCCTCGACCACGACGCCGCCTATGCTGGTTCCATGGCCACCCAGGAACTTGGTGGCGGAGTGAATGACAATGTCGGCGCCAAAGTCGAACGGACGGCACAGATAGGGGGTGGCGAAGGTGCTGTCGATGATCAGTGGTGTGCCGTGTGCGTGGGCGATGTCGGCCACCGTCTGGATGTCCAGCACGTTGCCCCCTGGATTGCCGATCGTCTCCGCGAAAAAAGCCTTGGTGTTGTCGCGTAGCGCATCGCGCCAGGCCCCGGCATGATCCGGATCGACAAAGGTTAGGTCGACCGAGAACTTGGCCATGACGTGCTTGAGCTGCGTGATCGAGCCACCGTACAGTGCTTGGGAGGCGACTATATGGTCGCCGGGGCGCAGCAGCGTGAAAAAAGCGCCGGCCTGGGCCGCCAGACCACTGGCGAAGGCTACGGCCCCGGCGCCGCCCTCCAGGCTTGCCACGCGCTCCTCAAAGACGGCGACGGTCGGGTTCATGATACGGGCATAGGTGTTGCCGTACTCCTGCAGATTGAAGTAGGCAGCGGCGGACTCGGGGTCTTCAAACACATAGCTGGTGGTCTGGAAGATCGGTACCGCTCGCGATCCGGTATACGGGTCGGGCCGTTGGCCGGCATGAATTGAGCGCGTGTCGAATCCGAACTCGTGTGGTTGGTCGTGGTGATGAGAACTGGACATTAAAGGTCTCCATACGTGTGCTCGAGAAACCGAGCGATGATACCCGGCTGTCGTCGGTCTTCCAGTAAGAACGAATCGTGGCCGTAGTTGGTCTCGATGTTGTGATACTCCACCGCCTTGTCGGTGGCCCGCAGAGCGGCTACTAATTCCTGTGAATCAGCCGGTGGGTAGAGCCAATCCGACGTGAAGGAGATGGTCAAATACCGAGCCTGCACGTTGCGCAACACTCGCTCCAGAGAGACGTTGCCGTGGCCGGCGGCCAGGTCGAAATAAGTCAGGGCGCGGGAAAGGTACAGGTAGCTGTTGGGGTCGAAGCGCTGACCGAAGCTTTCGGCTTGATAGCGTAGGTAGCTTTCGACTGCGAAGTCTGGGTTTGTCAGCGTGTACGAGTACTGCTCTCGATCCTGCAGGTGACGGCCGAACTTGTCTTGCATTGCCCGGGCCGATAGGTAGGTCACGTGACCGACCATGCGGGCCACTCCCATGCCCGCCAGCGGCGCACGGCCGGTGTCGTAGTACTGTCCGTCCTGCCAGTCTGGATCGGCCATGATAGCGTTGCGGGCAATCGCGTTCCAAGCCACTCCCTGGGCGCCCAGGTGCGCCGTGCTGGCGGTAGTGATGCAGACGTCGATCGTGTCCGGATACCGCACGCTCCACTCTAGCGCCTGCATCCCGCCTAATGAGCCGCCGGCCACCGCCAACAGCCGGCTGATGCCGAGCACATGGAGCGCGGCTCGTTGGGCACGCACCATGTCGGCTACCGTGATGACGGGGAAGTCCGTAGCATACGGCCGTCCGGTCGCCGGGCTCACGGAGGCAGGGCCGGTTGAACCCCGGCAACTGCCGATCAGATTGGTGCAAATGACGAAGAAACGGTCGGTGTCGAAGGCTTTGCCCGGACCAATCAGGTTATCCCACCAGCCCAAACCGTTGCGGGCTCGGATACCGCGCTCCTCGGCGCCAATCCCATCCACGCTGCTGCGCACTTCCGCGTCGTCGCTCCATCCCGCGGCATGCGCATCGCCGCTGAGCGCATGACAGATTAAGACGGCGTTATCGCGTTTCGGAGAGAGCGTGCCGTAGGTCTCGTAGGCGATCCGCACTGGAAACAGCGATGCGCCCGAATCGAGGATCAGTGGTTTAGTAAGCTCCAGTGTCTGAGTATGGGCTAGACCGGCCGATCCCCGGGCTGGAGACACCGCACCTCGACCGTTCAACGCCGTGCTACTACCTGGCATGAAACGCGAGCCTTTCTACGCAAAAAACCGGTCACCCTGTATGATGACCGGCGATTGCGACAGGTGACGGCACACAGTTGTTAGCACTGCAATGCCCACGTGTGCCGCTGCGCCGAGCAGCGACACCACATACATGATTTTGCGAGCTTGGGGGGACGCATAGCTCAACTGTAGACCGAGAACAGCAAGCATGCCAACCGGGTCAGAGTCATTGGCATCCATGCTCGTTAGAATGTGGCGAAAGCATACTGGAAAGGCGCACGATATGAGGACCTTCCGCGTGGCACTGACACAGATGAATTCGACGGTCGGGGCGCTTGGCCAGAACGCCGATCGAATTATCGCGCACGTCAAGGAAGCGGAAGAGCAGCAGGTCGATCTGGTTGCCTTTCCAGAGTTGGGCTTGACCGGTTATCCACCTGAGGATTTGGTGTTAAAGCCGGAGTTTATCTCCGATAACCTGCGTGAGATTAAACGAATCGCGCTGGCCGTGGGCGACATCACGGCGGTGGTGGGCTTCGTTGATACCGATGGACGGGATATCTACAACGCCGCCGCAGTCATCCAGCAGGGCGAAATCATCGCCTGTCACCGCAAGTTTTATTTGCCCAATTACTCCGTTTTCGACGAGCAGCGGTACTTCAAGGCCGGCTCGGAGTGGACCGTCTTTACCATTCGCGGCGTCAAGGTCGGCGTCACCATCTGTGAAGACATCTGGTACCCGGTTGGTCCCGGCACGTCTCAGGCCATGGCGGGTGCGGAGGTTATCGTGAACATTAACGCCTCACCTTACCGGGCCGGTAAGCACGAGCAGCGGTACCGCATGGTAGCCACCCGAGCGCTCGATCAGCTTTCCTATGTCTGCTACCTGAACCTGATTGGCGGGCAGGACGAGTTGGTGTTCGAGGGCGGCAGTATGATCTGCGACCAGAACGGCGAGCGCATCGCGCAGGGACGCTTTTTCGAGGAAGATTTTATGGTGGCGGACCTGGACGTGGACGCGGTGTTCAGTGCGCGCCTCCATGACACCCGCCGCTGGCAGAGCGATATCCCAGCACGCGCCATTGCGGGCGCGCCCGGGAAGACCGTCGACACGCCGCTGGCTCCAGCGCGCGACCGTACCGGGCTGACGCCGCTTCCGGCACACCTTTGCCCCGTGCCGGACCGTCTGGCGGAGATGTATGGAGCCCTGGTGTTAGGGACGCGTGACTATGTCCGCAAAAGTGGCTTTAAGCAGGTGGTCATCGGTCTTTCCGGCGGCATCGACTCCAGCCTGACGGCGGCCATCGCGGTCGACGCGTTCGGTGTTGACAACGTCACCGGTGTTTCCATGCCGTCTCGATATTCGTCGGAGGGTAGCCGCACCGATGCCTCGTCGCTGGCCAAAAATCTCGGGATCCGTTGCATTACGCTGCCGGTCGAAGAGACGTTCGCTGCGTACCTTAAGACGCTTACAGGTGTTTTCGAGAATACTGAGCCGGATGTCACGGAGGAAAACATCCAGGCCCGAATCCGCGGAAACTTCCTCATGGCCCTCTCCAACAAATTCAATTGGTTGGTGCTGACCACCGGCAACAAGAGCGAGATGTCGGTGGGATACAGCACTTTGTACGGCGACCTGGCGGGCGCGTTTTCGGTTCTCAAGGACGTATTCAAGACCACGCTGTTCGAGTTATGCGAGTGGCGCAACCGGCAGGCAAACCGAGAGATCATCCCGCGTTCGGTCATTGAGAAGCCCCCCTCTGCCGAGCTTCGACCCGACCAGCGCGACGAGGATTCGCTGCCACCGTACCCCGTCCTGGACGCCATTCTCAAGCTCTATGTGGAGGACGATCGACGGTCAACCGATATCGTGGCACAGGGGTACGACGCGGCGACCGTAACCCGCGTCATTACCCTGGTCGAACAGAGCGAGTACAAGCGCCGGCAAGCCCCGCCCGGTGTGAAGATCAGCACCCGCGCCTTCGGCAAAGATCGCCGTCTCCCCATTGCCAATCGTTATCGCGACCTACCGGAGATCGTGGATCAGGACCGGCTGCGCCCTGTCGCTGAGGCAGCCGACCAGGAAGCTCGTGGGCTGAGTGCGCCCACTCACTGATCCGCCCTGAAAAGCGAGGAGACTTCAGCCGAGTGGCGTCTGCGCATTTGCAACAATTCGCCACGGGGTACCGCCGGGCGCCCAGCGCCACAGAGCGCCGTGGCGGAAGAACATCAAGTCTGTATGTGAACCCGGCATCCAGGACGCAAGCGCGGGGAGATGAGTCCGCGCCATTAGATGGCCCACCGGGTCGCGTTCCTGCACGGCGCCCCGTGTCCCACAGGTCAGCAGCAGCCTCGCGCTGTCGTCTGACCATTGCCGGACGCGGCACCCGGCGCGCACCTCTACCCGCCTGGTGGCGCCACCAATGGTTGTGATCCGCAGCAGGTCACCGGCCAGGACGGCCAGGTGCTTCCCATTGGGGGCGAGAACGGGGCGAGAGGCGGTTGTGATCCCAGTAAACCGCTTGGTGTCGGCGATCACTACGTGTTTGCTTCCCGCGTTCCAGACCAGCAGATCGCGACCGTCGGCCGCCCAACCCAGCACGCGGTCCTGGGGGGGCAACGAGATGGAGTAACTGGCGTGGCCGAGGTTGGAGACGGTGACCTTTCCCGGCTGGACCATCGCCAACAGGGCAGCGTTCGGAGACCAGAGTAAGTCGCTGGGCGGAGAATTGGGTCCGCTACTCACGGTCCGCACGTTCGAACCGCCGGAGCTGACCAGGCGCACGGCCCAACCGTCACTGTTGGCGGCGAGGTAAGCACTGCCGACGCCATCAGGTGAAAGCGTCGCCAGGCGCACGTCCTGATCGACGGTCAAGACGCCGGGATCGACGCCATTCCGATCGGTGTGCCAGAGCGCGCCGTCTCTCAGGAACAAGACCGTGGGATCTGGGGCGGCCGTGCCTTTGATTTGTAGCCCATTGTCGATGGCCCCCCAGTGCCGGCCGCCGTCGTCGGATCGAAATATTCCATCGCTGTTCAGCGACGCGTAGACGCGCTGCGGACGGAATGGATCGGTGGTCACGCTGTAGATGTACGGCGCCAATGGCAGACCGTCCATGGCCAGAGTCCAGTGGCTGCCGCCATCGGTCGAGCGAAATAGGGCATCGACGCCGCTGGCGAGCGCGTAGTCCAGTCCAAAGGCCAGGCCTGTGGCGTAAAAATGGCCCGACCCTTTGCTGTACGTCCAGCGCCGGCCGTCGTCACGTGACGAGAACAGTCCCCGCGGCGTCGCGGCCCACAACACGCCGCTGGGAGATACTTCCACGTCGAGGACGCGTCGATCGAGCCCTCCGGCTCGTCGCTGCCAGCTTCGGCCACCATCGTATGACACCGCCACGCCGCCGTTCCAGATGCCGGTGTACAGCTCCCCGCTGGGTGCCACAGTCAGAGCCTGGATACCGTCGGGCGCGAAAATCGTGGAGTTACCGGCACGTTTCCACGACTGACCGTGGTTCTCGCTTTTCCACAGTGTGCTCGGACCCAAGTAAAAGGTGCCGGGCCTCGTAGGATGCTGAATGAGGAACATATTCATGGCCCCGGGCAGGGAGTTGACGGTGCGGCGCCAGCGCCTACCGGCATCGTCCGAGACCAAAACTGAGTACTTCATCGCGACCAAATAGCGAGTCGGCCGGCTGCGGTCGATCGCCAACGATCGAATCACCCCGGCGTGGAGGCGCGCCAGCAGACGCCAGGAGTCTCCGCCATTCCAACTCTGATAGACGCTTCCCCAGGCTCCAGCCAGTAGGTGATTGGGGCGCACTGGATCGAGCGCCAGGGGGAACCCGATCTTTGGGCGAACGACATGCCAGGCGGCATCGCTTTCGCTCACTGATGGAATCAGGTGTTTATTGCCTGGTAATGACTGCGGCAGAAACAGGAACAGTATGGCGGCAAGCACCGCCACCGAGACGGCGGCCCACAGTGAGCGTGGCATCAGCCAGGACCCCGGAATAGAGAGCCGTCGAACACCGGGAGGGGCGATCGAGCGAGCCGCGGGCCGCGCCGGCGCCGCTAACTTCCGCAAGACCTGAGTACGAACCGATACGCCGGCGGTGTCGGCGCTCAACGTGTGCAGGATGCGCTGGTCCATGTCGGACCGCCACGCCTGGTAGCAGTGACACACGTCACAGTGTTCCAGGTGTGCGTCAAGGAGTTGCGCCTCCGGCCTAACCAGGTCCGACGTGTCCTGGAGCCAGACTCGTGCGGTCTGGCAGTTCAGCTCGCGCATCGCTCTCGTTCCTCGTCTTCATAGATCTTCTTGAACGATTCGCGCGCTCGCATCAGGCGCACCTTGGCCGCTCCGGTGCTGCAATTTAGCACCTGTGCTATTTCCTGGCAACTCAGACCACTGCCCGTTTGCAGCAACAGCGGGTGCGCGTACTGCCGGGGCATGCGCTGGAGTGTTCGCCTGACAATGTCATCCATGGCCACCCCCTCCTGGAGATCGCGTGCCGGCGAGCGAAACTCGTCGTCCTTGAGCGGCACAAACAGGTGCAGCTTGCGACGCCGATGGTGGCTCCGCGCTTTATTGAGGGCAATGGTGTGAAGCCATGCGGAAAGACGCATCTCCCCCTGAGCTCGAGGCAACGCCCGATAGGCGGCCAGGAAAGTGTCCTGACACAGTTCTTGCGCCACCTCGATATCACCCACCAGCCCGCTGAGAAACCGCAGCAAGCGTGCCTCGAAGTGCGTCATGATGGCGTCAAAGGCCTCGATGTCTCCCGCGCGTGCGCGCTGAACCCAGCCGTCCTCTTCGGATACGGCCACAGTCAGGTTGTCAGCCGTCTCGTAGGTCAGAGCGAACTCGCTCACCGTGTCTCCGGCGCCGGATGATTGATTCTGTCAGTGTAACGCCCAGAATGGGCCGATGGTTACAGGGTTTGCGCCGCCGAAGCTCATCGGCTCAAAAAATTGGGTATGCGGACGCAGACAGGAGGGCCATCCAGGCTCAGAGGCATGCAGATGGATGAGGGCACCGTCGCCCAGATGGTCCCGAGCAGATATCTCCCTACGGCGTGAATTCAGTAGAGTTGCTGGTCATCTTGACCAGGCTGGACAAGATGACACCGCTCACCACCAAAATTGAGCCGGCGATGATATGCCAATCGAGCACCTCGTGCAGAAAGACTGCCCCGAGGGTCAGCCCCACTACGGGCATCATATAGGCCAGCAGCGTGTAGCGTGCCGCGCCCCAGTTCGACAGGACGTAGAACGCCAGGAGATAGGCAACTCCGGAGCCAAGAATCCCCAACCAACCAACCGCGAACCAGGTGGTGCGGCTCATGGCGCCCCAGACCGGACGGCTGAAGAGCAGACTGAGGAGCACGATTTCAGCGGCGGCGATGAGCAGGGTGTAGGTGGCCAGGGTAAGAGGGGGGACACCGCGCAGCGTTCTCCGTATCGAGACCGCGCCGACCGCGTAGCAGATAGACGAAAGGACGATCGCCCCCTGCCCGGCCAATGCACCCCAATGACTCGTAGCCTGGCCGAGGCTCTTGCCGAGCAATACCACGACCCCGACGAATCCAAGGGCCACTCCGGCCAGCCGGGGCAGCGTCATCGACTCATCCTGCAACACCGCGCCCGCCAGGATCAAGCTGAAGATGGGAACCGTGCTATTGAGCACGGCGGCGAGTCCACTGGGTACGGTCACCTCGCCCCAGGCGATAAGGAGAAACGGAGCCGCGGTGTTGATGGTGGCAACCACCAGGAGCACGAGAAAATCACGGCGTTGCAGCCGCAGATCGTGGCGTCGAACGGTCGCGATGATGGATATCACCAGGGCGCCCACCAGAAGTCGGAGCGCGATCAGGGCCGGCGGCGTGAGATCGCGCACCCCGAGCCGAATAAACAAATATGACGAGCCCCAGATCACACAGAGTGCAGCAAAGGCCAGCCAGACACGAACGCGCAGCATGGGGAATTGTACCGGGGAACTGTTGGTCAGCGGTGTGCCAGGAGGTCTCTTCTCGCCGACCTAATCAGCCCCCAATCCCCGCTAGATATTTCCCGTTTTGTCATCGATCAGGATGATGTCCGTGTGAATGTTTGGCGGGACAACGACCTTAAAGGCCCCGTCGGCCTGGGCTATCTCAGCCGCTGGTCGCGGTATGTTCAGACCGCTGACGGTAATCGCCCGGACATCCTGGCTTCCAATCGGGCTCGGTCCTGCTGCCGAGCGGTGCACCAGGTTGGAACGGTATGACCCGTACCGAACGGTGTGGGGATGACCTGTGAACAGCGCAGGATCCCATGCAACCTCTGCCGCCTTCAGCGCATCACCGGCTGTTATGCGGGCCGGCGTTGACGGAGCGCCAAGCTGCAGCGTGAATGGCACCACCGGAACATGCACAATCTGCGTCGATGTTTGGGCGAGGGCGCTGGTCAACAGAACAACGGCCGTCACTCCAGCTATGATTAGAGCAATTCCCCAAGTTTGCGTAGCAGTTCTTCTGATAACTTTAGCAGCGTGAATCGTCGGCGTGCGTCCGTTCGATGCACGCAACTAGCGAGACCAGGCCGCGACGAACTGAGAAGTCGATCCCTTGGTAACCGTCCAGTCCCACGGTTTACCTCAGCGAGACTAGTCACCCTGCATACACCTCTCTGCCTCCCACCACGGTCATGGTCACGCGTAGGTCGCCAAACTCTTCCCTCGGGATGGTTGCTGGGTCAGCGCTGAGCACGGCAAAGTCCGCTAACAGGCCGGCGCGCAATACGCCTTTGGCGTGCTCGGTATGGGTAGCATAGGCGCCTCCCCTGGTGTAGTTTCGGATGGCTTCCAGGGCGGTCACCCCGTGCTCCGGCCCCAGAGCCACACCGCTGGGGGTGGTGCGTTCTATGGCAGACCGAATCACGTCGAGTGGATGCCCGGGAATAACCGGGCGGTCGGAGGAGAAGGCAACGGGAATGTCCAGGTCTTTGAACAGGCCGGTGGGAATGGACTGCGCGGCGCGGGCCAGGCCCAGGGCGTCGATGTAGGTGTCGCCCAGTCGGTAGATATCCGGTTGCATCGAGGGCACGAGTCCGGCAGCTTTGATGCGGCGACCTAAATCGTGGTCCAGGAGCATGCAGTGCTCGATACGGTGGCGATGGTCTTGACGGGGTGAGGCGGCCAGGGCTTGTTCGTAGGCCTCGATCACGACTTCCACCGCACGGTCTCCCAGCGCGTGGGCGGCGATCTGCCAGCCCGCTGCATGAGCGCGCTGTATCATGCCGGCCAGCGTCCTTGTTTCCCAGAGAAGGATGCCAGTATTTTCGCCGTCTCCGTTATACGGTTGACGCACGGCCGCTGTGCGCGTGGAGAGCGCGCCATCGGAGAAGACCTTGGTAGGGCCGATGGCCAGCCAGTCCGGTTGATCGCCGACATCGAAGGTGTCCTCGGTGCGAGTCTCATCGCTGTCCGGTGGGGCTGTGTAGAGAATCTGCGGCATCAGCGTGATACGACCGGCCAGCTTCCCACTGTGTAGGGCGGCTCGATACATTGCGAGTTCTGGCTCGGCGGATGAGCCATGGCCGGTTGCCGCATCGGACGCGCTGGTGATGCCTTCACGGGCCATCAGATCCATGGCGCGTAGTATCATCTCCGTCCCCTGTTCCAGCGAGGGGGGAGGAATTACCTCATAGATCAACTCCATGGCAGATTCCTTGAGCACGCCAGTTGGCTCGCCGTGCTGGTCACGGTCGATCTCGCCACCGGCCGGAGACGGCGTGTCGCGTGAGATGCCGGCGCGTTGCAGCGCGGGCGTGTTACAAGTCAGCACATGTCCGGAGGTGTGACGCAGCATGACGGGATGATTCAGGCTGATAGGGTCGAGATCGTTCCGGGTGGGATGTCGCTGTTCATGCAGTGCGGTTTGCTGATAGCCGCGGCCCAGCACCCAGTCGCCGGCAGGTGTCGTGCGTCCTCGGGCCTGCACGGCATGGCAGATGTCGTCGATGCCGCTCACCGCGTCGACCCCTACGTTGACCTGTTCCAGCGCCAGGCCGACCCACAGAATGTGCGCATGTGAGTCGTTGAATCCCGGAAGCACAGTCTGCCCGGCCAGGTCGATCCGGCGCGTGCCGGGACCCGCCTGCGCTTCGACCTGGTACCTCGGCCCAACGGCAACGATGCGGTCTCCCTCGATCAAGAGAGAATCGGCAGGTGTTGCCGAGCCGTCCATGGTATGGATGGTGCAGTTGAAATAGAGGGTGGCGTTGTGGCTCATACTCTCCTCCTCCGAGGGCGGGACAGGCACTCCATTATGAATCTGGTCGGTGTTCCGTGGGTTGCGGGTGCTGGGCCGCGTTCTGGGTAAGCTGAAACACTGAGACCACCACGTATCATCGCGCGTCGGGAGCCTGTCCGTGGCCGTCCGCATAGAGCCATCCGGTGGGCTGGGGCGCTATCTTGACGCGTTTCGAGCCTTCAATCGCAACGTCAAATTGTTCCTGGTCATTACCGCGTTTCGTGGCATGGTCATTGCTGCCCTCGCCACGGTGCTCAATCTCTACCTGTACAGCCTGGGCTACGACGCTCGCTTTATCGGGCTGATCAACGCTACCAACTCGCTGGCGGTCTTGCTGGTCAGCGTGCCGATGGGCTACATAGCCGATCGAGTGGGACGGCGCAAAGTTCTGGTGGCGGGCGGAATTGCCTATCCACTATCGATTTTCGGGCTGTCCCTATCCAGCAGCACCCCGACCATTTTGGTCTTCAATTTTTTGTTTGGCGGGTGTGCGGTTTCCTATTGGGTGGCGGGTGTGCCTCTTCTCTACGCCAGCACTCATGACGATCAACGGGTTCAAGCTTTTTCCATCAATTCTTTTTTATTGTGGGGGTTGGGGCCGGTCGCGGCACTGCTCAGCGGGCAGGTGGTGGAGATTGCCGCTCGGTCGCTCCAGGTCGGCTCCTCAAGCTCATCGGCGTTGCGCGTGGGCATGATCTTCATGGCGGGCCTGGCGTTGATCGGCGCGCTCCCCTATCTCTTCTTGCGCGACACCGGACAAGCACGGAAGGTGGCCGGCCCGCCGCCGCCGGCAGGGCGTATCGCGCGCCTCTTTGTTCAGCTCCTCTTGCCGGATCTGGTGCTCGCCTTTGGTCTTGGTTCGGTCCTCACCTTTATTCAGCTCTACTTCCATCTTCGCTTTCGGCTCGATCCGGGAGCGGTTGGCCTGGTGCTCGCCGTGGCCGGAGGAGTTGCAGGAGTCGGAACCTTGTTGACGCCGCTGGTGGCTCGTCACTGGGGGAACCTGCGAACCGCGGTTCGTTTCCAGTGGATGTGTGCACCGGCCATGGCCATTCTCGCCCTATCCACCCAACTAGCGGTAGCAGTTCCTGTCTACTGTGTCGTGCTGACGCTACGCGGCATGAGCGACCCGGTCTATACCGCCTTTGTTCAGGCACGCGTCCCCGAGCAGTACCGCGCTCGTCTCACGGGGCTCTATTCCGTGACGTATAGCATTGGTTTCTCGCTGGGACCGGCCGCCAGCGGCCAGTTGCAGAAGGTGGGAGGATTTACGCCCGCGTTTCTGATGGGCACGGCTTGCTACTTCTGCGGCGCCACGATGCTGTACCTATTCTTTGGCAGAGATCGGGATGTGGCGCGACCCTTGGTCGAGTCTGGTGTGGCATAACCGTTTGGGAGAGGTGGCAGCTCACCCGGCTTCCGCCCATGGGCCACTCTTGCCCCGCGACGTGCCTGTCCTATGACCGCCGTTGACAGAGTAGTGGATGAACTCGTGGACGGCGGTGAATCCGCCGCCCTGGGTGGTGGACAAAGCCTCGCCAATGTTGCCGAACTCGAGGCTGTAGCATATGAACCGGGTCAGCATCTCGATGTACTAAGCTTACATAACGTGAAGGAGCGGACGGGATGGCCGTCGACTCGGTTGCGCGCCGGGCCGTAATCCATAGAGTATGCATTGGCAATCCGCGGAGGTGGGGGATTGCCAAACGGGTGGTGTAGCCTGGGGAGGCGTGCACCGCCCGGTTTTTATTTCACCGGCTAGACGTTGCTGAGCGCTCCGCACGGCTGATATACTCCAACGAGTTACGCTGTCATTATGGCCGCGTGGGATGCTCCTTATCCGAATCCTAGCGGCAGAAGGAAAAGAGAAGTTTATGGCCAATTCCAGATCGGCCCTGAAGCGCATTCGCACCTCGGAAAAGCGACATTTGCGCAATGTCGCCGTAAAGTCAGAAACCAGGACCTTTGTGAAAAAGGCCCGCACCGCCATCGATACCAATACTAATGAAGCCCGGGCCGAACTGGTCGCGGCCATCTCCGCGCTCGATCGCGCCGCAAAGAAGGGCGTGATTCATGCCAATAACGCGTCGCGCCGCAAATCTCGTCTAATGAAGCGATTTAACGTCGCGGTCGCGGTGCAGGCTGCCCCGGCGGTGGCTGAGTCTCCCACGGCCAAAAAGGTGGGCACGGCACGGAAGACAGCCGGCACACGGAAGCGCTCCTCGAAGAAATAGGGCAACGATCGCACTCGCCGTCCTCGACGCTTTCGAGGGCGGCTTTTCTTTGGGCTTCAAGCACAGAGATCGACGATGAGCAGGTCCAGGCCGGTGGTAGGATCGGCCCTACCGCTCTTGAGTCCGTATTCCAGCGCGGCTAGCTGCTCGAACGCGCCCTTTAAGCGCTCCCGCGGCAGCCTCCTGGCCTGCTGGAAGTACCGTCCGGCGTAGTATCGCGGCAGTTTCAGGTCGCTAATGATCTCATTTTGGGATCGATTTGCCTCCTGACCGAGGCGAATGCGCAGCAGGATTCTTACCTGACGGGCCAGCATGCGAATGAGGTATAGGGCCAGGTCGGTCGGCGTTCCCGACGACTCCTCGATCTGTCGGTGCAAGAGGGAGAGCGCCTGAGCACGGTCACCGGACGCCACCGCATCGACCAGCGAGAAGATGGAGTCTTGGGTGACGGCTCCCACCAACAACTCGATCATCGGAGGGCTGATGCGCTTGCCCCCTCCCGCATAGGTGGTCAGCTTTTGCACCTCCATGTCCAGCGCAACAGCGTTGGCGCCGACCAGATGAGCCAACAACTCAGCCGCATCTCGGTCGATGGACCCCCCATGCTTTTCCACGCGTTCCACGATCCAGCCGGTCAGGTCGTTCTTGCGTGGAAGCGAAAAGGCACGCACCCGGCCACCGGCTTCCCGAACGTACTGCACCAGGGGATGGTCACCTGGCATGTCGGGGGACAGCAGGAGGAGGGTCGTGGTGGGCGCTAGAGAGAGCAAGATAAGCCGAATCTCCTCGGCGTCGCCCTCCTTTTTCGCGCCTTTGAGGCGCTCGTGCAATCGGTGGACAACCACCAATCGCTCGGGATCGAACAGCCCGGCGGTGCGACACGCTTCCGAGAGCCGGCCCAGCGAGACGGTCGACCCGTCATAGGTGAGGGTGTCGGCTTCCTGGAACGGTTTACGCGCGGTGCGGGCCGCCTCGTCGATCTCCAATGCATTGTCGCCGTGCAAGAGGAGCAGAGGCATGAGCGGCAAATCCCATCTATCGAACTGGCGGACGAGCACTGTATACTACACCTAGCTCAGCTATGAGAGGCGTCATGACGCGGTTAGTGATTGCCGTCATTGGCGCCGGCGAATGTGACGACGCCGTGGCGGTCGATGCGTATCAAGTTGGTCGATTGATTGCCGAAGGCGGCGCGATTCTGGTGACCGGAGGACGAACGGGTGTGATGGAAGCTGCGTCGCGCGGCGCTCGTGATGCCGGCGGCCTGGTCGTGGGTATTCTCCCCGGTCTAGATCCCGCTGAGGCTAACGATGCAGTCGACATTGCTCTGCCAACTGGAATGGGGCAGCTCCGGAACGGGCTGGTCGTCAGCAGCGCCCAGGCCGTGATTGCGGTGGCCGGCGGCTGGGGCACGCTCTCCGAAATCGGTTTCGCCCGAAAGCTTGGCAAACCGGTGGTCGGATTGAACACCTGGACCGTGGCGTCGCCCGGAGACGATGCTGAAGCCATAGTACGTGCGGCGAATCCGACCGAAGCAGTCGACCACGCCTTCTTACTCTGCGAGGAATGAACCACGTATGCGACGAGCAGTAAAGAAGCAAACTCAGGCGCCGCCCACTCGATCCAGCCGATGGCGCATGCGCCCTCTTTATATCCTCTTGTTCGCGGCCATGGCGCTCTTTGGCTACAAGTTCCTGCAGAAGACACAGGAGATCAAAGGCCTGGCAGCGCAGGAGGCAGTGTTGCAGGCACAGAACCAGAAACTTGCCCAAGAAAACGCGCAAATCCAACAGTCACAGCGGTATTATCAGACCGATCAGTATGTTGAGGACGCGGCGCGCTCGACGCTCGGGTTGATCAAACCAGGCGAGACCGTTATCGTCGCGCAGCCGGTGCGGCAGCGTATCGAGACCGTGCGGAGCGCTCCGCCAGCGCCTCCCGTGCCCCCCGACCCAGCCTGGAAACAGTGGTGGAACGCCTTTTTCGGGTAACGATCAGTTCTCGCTGACAGGACAACGCAGCGCCACGGTCATTGCTGTGCGAGGCGGGTAGGTAAAGGACGATACATGGACTTTTCGATCCCAGAGGACGCCAAGCTTCTGCAGCAAACCGTTCGCGACTATGTGCGCGAACGGTTGATGCCGATTGCCAGGCAGGTCGATCATGACGATGAAGTTCCCGCCGACATCTTGCAGGAGATGAAGGACCTGGGCCTCTTTTCCATCACGTTTCCCGAGAAGTACGGCGGCGGCGGCTTCGGCGAACTGGCCTATTGTCTGGCCATGGAAGAGCTGGGCGCGGCCAATGCGGCGTATTCCAATATCATCGGCGGGCACTGCAGTCTGAGTGGCACCGCGATTGCCCTGGCTGGGTCGGAGGACCTGAAGCATCGATATTTGCCTGCCATGGCTACCGGTCAGAAGCTTGGCGCTTTTGCGCTGACCGAACCGAATGCCGGATCAGACGCGGCCCATATCCAGACCACAGCGCGACGCGATGGGAACAAGTTCGTGTTAAACGGCTCCAAGCTATGGGTCAGCAACGGACCTATGGCCGATGTCTACACCGTCTTTGCCACCACCGACCGCGAGCAGGGCGCCAAGGGCGTCACCGCCTTTGTGGTCGACCGCGAGACGCCCGGTGTGACCATTGGCAAGGTGGACGAGAAGATGGGATTGCGCGGATCAAAGACCAGCGAAGTGTTTTTCGAGGATGCCTGTGTTCCTGCCGCCAACGTGCTGGGTGAGGAAGGCAAGGGCTTCCGCGTGGCGCTACAAACGCTGGACGGCGGACGCATTGCCCTAGGGGCGAGTTGCGTGGGACAGGCGCAGGCGGCGCTGAACCTGGCGGTGCAGTGGAGCCGGCAACGGGTGCAGTTCGGCCGGCCCATCGCGGACAACCAGGCGATTCAGTGGATGCTGGCCGATTCGGAGGTAGAGATCCACGCCGCGCGCATGATGGTGTACCACGCCGCCTGGAAGATTGATACTGGCCAACGCGCCTCGCACGAAGCGGCGATGGTGAAGCTGTACTGCACGGAGATGGCCAACCGGGTGGTCGATCGCGCCGTACAGGTCCACGGTGGCATGGGATACATGAAAGAGTTCGATATCGAGCGCATGTACCGCGATGCCCGTATTTTGCGCATTTATGAGGGCACCAGCGAGGTGCAGCGCATGATTATCGCCAAAGACTTGCTGAGTAGCGGATGATGTCTATTGACAGTCTTCGTACCGAGTTGCGATCAAGAATCGCCCATGGATAGACGTGACCCGAAGGAAGTCATCGCGGAGCATCTGGCTGTCCCGCGTAAGCGGCTCTCGGCTGGACTTGCGACCGGTGGTTGGCACGCAGAGTCATGGCAGGGTGGCTTCGATGCGCGGCCGGAGAGTATTTGTTTTCTGAAGGAGCACACTATCCCCGGCCGTCAGCTCCATGCGGTGGTGTTTGAGACGAGGCGCGGACTTCGAATGCACTGGACCTGTCCATTGACTCAGGGTAAGGACGGGAACTGGTGGGTCGAAGGAGGAGCCGGTGGAGGTGGAGACCTCCCTGATCGAAATCCTCCCTGGGCAAACCTGGGTGGTGGCGGGTGGCCCAACCGGTTCTACGCGGGTGGTCGCATCCTGGACGCGACCGGCCAGGTCGAACGAGTGCGGCTGATCGGTTCCAACAGCACCACACTCGAAGACACAGTCGATCACCGGTGGGTGCTGTTCCTCACGGATGCGCCAGTGGAGTTACCGATTCAGGTCCAGCTCTACGATAGCGCTGGGCGGCTGCTCAATCAGCATCCGCTGATCGGCAGGTCCTGATCGACTTCGCTGGGTGCGGCTTCGAGTCTGGGAAGGCTATACTATCCATCCCCCGCGCAGCCAGAAAGCCGCAAACACCCCTTGCAATAGGATGCCACCCCCGACCACCAGGAAATCCAGCCAGGGTCGTCTGTACATCCACCGTCCCAGGAGCAGGAAGATCGGGATAGCCATGATGAGGTATCTGGATTCGGCATTGAACGGGTCATAGTCTGATGGTACCGCGGCAGTTACCAGCAATCCGATGACCGCCACCATATAGACGGTCAGCGTGGACGGAAGGCGCCGCGCGCCCCAGACGGTGAGGGCAGCGATCAGAATCACCGCACCGAGATCCATGACCACCCGCGCTTGCGGGAAGGTGTAGGCCGGCGTGGAGTTCAGCTTGTCCAGAGCCATGTACGCCCAGTCCCATGGCATAACGGTGTTGTGCTGCCACGCCTGCTGCGCCTTGACCCATTCCAGCGGGTTGTGGAACCTATGCCACAGGTAGAATCCGTAGACAGCGAAGCCAAGAGGGACTGCCGCTGCCACCGCGATCCCTTCAGCGATGACCCGGAGTGTGAGCCGCTTTGGTGGCCACCCTCCCTGGGCGTGCAATTGACGCCCATATTCCCAGATAAGCGGCGCGATCAAAGCCAGCGAGGTGGGACGCGACACGGCAGCCATAAAGGCACATGCCGCGCACCAGGACCACATCGAGCGACGGGCAAACAGGAGGCTCAGCGCACACCACGCCAGGAGCCAGCTATCCGAGTAACCGGCAAAGGTGAAGAACATGAACGGGTAGGCGGCAGCCGCTCGGACAGCATAGCTCGATACGCGCGGTCCGAACTCGAAGGCGGCGAGCCACCCAATCGCGACGAACGCCACCAGTGCCCCGACATTGGACACGATCATGGCCGCCCCGAGCACATGCGTCTTCCCGATCACCACAGTGACGAGATGCGTCAGCAGGGGGAAAAATGGGAAAAAGGCCGTGGCGTGCCAGTCGTGATAGCCGTGGACGGCGATGTTCGTGTACCATCCCACGTCCCACTGATGCCATCCGTTCAGCAGCGCGCTCGGCCCCAGGCGATGGAGATTCGGCTTTGGGCTGGTTGGCTGACCGTTCAGGATGACCGCGAAGTAGGTGAAGACGAGAATGACCACGCGACTCACCAGCCAGATGCCGGCCGCCTGTAGACCCACCTCCTTCCAGGGGACAATCGCCCGTTCCGGCTGCGGTTTCGACGCCCGCGAAGTAAGGACCGGCTCTCTGTCCAACTTGGCGTACGGACGAGTTGGGAGCGGAAGTGCCGCCGATTTCAGGTTGTGGAATAGAGACACGAGAGCATCGTTCACGTCGAATGATCCGCGAGCTTCCTGAACGCCAGAATCAACTCGCCTCGCAGAATGTAGCGATTCTCCTCCGCGACCAGGCCGCGCCGCCGCATACGATCGATCAACTCGTTGTGGGTGTAATGAGAAATGTGCTCATCAGCATACCCGCGAGGAGCGAAGAACCCATACAACTTCTCGGTAAGTACCCAAGCACGGGAGGCGTAGTCCGGCGTTCCCAGAACTAAGCGGCCGCCTGTCGAAAGCACGCGGCAGAGTTCATCAAGGATTTTCGAATCCTTGGGGACATGTTCGATGACCTGCGAGCAGAGGACACAGGAAAACGACCCGTCGGCGAAGGGCAAGCTGAACCCAGACGCCTGTACGAGCTGCGTGTCGAATTTGCGCGCGTAGCGTAACTTGCGAAGCAAGACATCGACCGCAACACTCGCAGGAGGGAGGGCGCCGATAATTCGGCTCGAACCGCATCCCACGTCCAGCACGGGGCCTTCACCGGCAATCAGTTCGGTGACGTTCCGGAAGCGCATTCGCTGCCAGTAGCGCTGCAGCGGAATGGAACTGTCATAGGCCCGATCGTCGTAATCGGCTGCCAGAATCGAATTACGCAACTTCCACAGCGACCAGAATGTTCGCAAATATGCCATGCCAAAAGGGACAATTCGGGCGTGCGAACTCCCCTGAGCGCGCGGCTCGTACTGCATCGGTACCTCTTGCACCTTCCAGCCCTCGGCAAACGCGCGAACCAGAATTTCCTGGACGATGTCGAAATCTAGAGCTTGCACCCGTGTATTGCGGACGGCGTCCGCCTGCATCAGTCGGAACCCGCTCGACATGTCTCGGACCGTCAGGCTGAGTCCCCGGCTAAAAAAGACATTGAGTACGCGGCTCAGAACGTACCGGTGGGCCGGCATCCTGGCGCTTCCACCCGGCTCGTAGCGTGATGCAATCGTCACCTCAGCTTCCTTGCGACGGCGCCACATTTCCGGGATGAACGTTGGCTGGTGCGAGAGATCTGCATCCATGGTCAGCAGGTATTCCCCGCGGGCCTCTGCGAATCCTGTCAAAAGCGCTCCTCCATAGCCACGCTTCCGCTGTAGCAGCACCTTCGCACCGAAGATGGTGGCGACTTCGATCGTGGCGCCATCGACTTCATTGGTGACGATGAGGATCTCGTAGTCGAGGTGCAGACCATCAAGAACCGTTCGCAGTCTTGGCAACAGATTGGCCAGGTTCGGCCCTTCGTTCAGCGCCGGCAGGATAACTGAAAGATCGGGTGAGCCGGCTCCCGTGCCACTGTCAGCTGTCGAGCTCTGCACTCCAGGACGATGCTGCGCAGACTGGTACGTGCCCGGGCTCGGCGCGTCGGACCAGCGCTCCGCTTGCTCAACCATCATGACGGGGATTTTGTCTCGAATTGGATACCTGTGTCCGCAGTCGGCGACCAGCCCGGCATCGTGGTCCATGGTCAGCGTCCCAGCGGAGCCAGCTTGAATGCAGTGCGGACAACGCAGCCGGCTAATCTGCTCGGGAGTCAACGTCGACCAACATGCAGCCTGCAATTCGCCTTTCACGAGTGGTACACCTCATCCAAGGCTCGGGTTGGAAACACATTCCGTGCTACCTGGACTTCGACCTCAGGCGGATACCGATCAGAACCTAACACCTACACTCGCCCATCTCGAACAAATTTCATCCAGGCCCGCTACTCCTGTCGGCACGCGGCCGTATGGCTATTACTCAACTGTACCGGAGTTTCCATAATTTTCCCTGATAGACCCTGTCCCGATGAGTGAATCTCAGCCGCTATCCCACTACCACGAGGCAGCGATGGCCTCGACAGCTGATAGGTTCTCCAGCGACGATAGGTCTCCCAAATCCTCTTTGCCTAGATACTTCGCACGGATCACCCGGCGCAAGATTTTGGCGTTGCGCGTGCGTGGCAGATCGGTGGTGAAACGAACTTCCTCTGGCAGGAGTGCTTTACCGAGTTGGCTGCCCACCGTCTGGCGAATCTCCCGCCGAAGCTGCTCGCTGGGTTCGTACCCCTGACGCAGGATCACAAAGACCGTGATGGTCTCGCCCTTCACCTCGTGGGGCACGCCGATGGCGGCAGCTTCCGCCACGGCGGCGTGGCTCACCGCCGCCGACTCGACCTCGGCTGGCCCAACCCGCTTTCCGGCTACCTTGAGGGTGTCGTCGGAACGACCGAGAATATACCAGAATCCGTCCGAGTCTAATCGAGCCCAGTCGCCGTGCACCCAGGTATCCGGGAAACGAGACCAGTAAGTCTCGGTGTAGCGTTCCTGGTCCCGCCAGAAGCCATGAGTCATGCCCACCCAGGGCTTGCGCACGACCAACTCCCCAACCTCGCCGCGTACCCGCCGGCCAGTTTCGTCTAGCACGTCGGCGGCCATGCCAGGTACCGCAGTCGAAAAGGAGGTTGGCCGTAGCGGCAGAATCGTGGTGCATCCCAGAATGCCGCCGGAGATCTCGGTGCCGCCTGAGTAGTTGATGATCGGGCAGCGCTCGCCGCCGATGCGCTGGTAGAACCAGGTCCACGGTCCAGGGTTCCACGGCTCGCCAGAGCTGCCCAGAATGCGGAGCGAGGAGAGATCATGCCTCGCCGGCCACTGGTCTCCCTGTGGCATCAGCGCGCGGATTACCGTGGGGGAGATACCCAGCACGGAGACCTGGTGCCGCTCCACCATCTGCCAGATGCGATCTGGCCCAGGGTAGTCCGGCGTGCCGTCGTACAGAACCAGCGTGCCGCCCAGGATGAGCGTACCCATGATGGCCCACGGACCCATCATCCAGCCCAGGTCGGTTAGCCAGAAGAGCGTGTCGCTGCCCTGGACGTCGAAGCAGTGCGCCATGTCCTGCGCGGCTTTGATGGGAAAGCCGGCGTGGATATGGAAGGCTCCTTTGGGGCGACCGGTGGTGCCCGAGGTGTAGATAATCATAAACGGGTCATCGGCGGCAGTATGTTCGGTCGGAAGGTTGTTCGGTTTCCCCTCCACCAATTCCCGCCATCGGACATCACGCGCCTCGTTCCACGGAATGTCGCCGCCCACCCGCTCGAAGACCAGTACTTTTTCCACGCTAGGCGCCAGGTCTGCCGCCGCGTCGGCCGTGTCTTTCATCGGGATGCGACGCCCACGCCGGTAGAATCCGTCGGCCGTGATCAGTAGCTTCGCCTCGGCGTCACGCAGTCGCACAGCCACCGCCTCCGGCCCGTATCCCGAGAACGTCGGGATATAGATCGCCCCCAGCTTGGAGCAGGCCAGAGTGGCGATGGCGGTTTCGGGAACCAGCGGCATGAAAATGCCGACCCGGTCGCCCTTGGCAATACCTAGCTGGCGCAGGCCGCCTGCCAGGCGATTGACCGCGCTCTCCAGTTCTCGGTAGGTCAGACTCCGTACCGTGCCTTCCTCGCCTTCCCAGATGATGGCGGTCTGATCGGCATGTTCACCCCTGGCGTGCCGGTCGACGGCATTCGCCACATAATTGAACTCACCGCCCACAAACCAACGAGGCCAGGCGGGCCCATCCGGCAACTCCAGGACACGATCGTACGGATGGAACCACTCCAGTTCCAACTCGTCGCGGACCACGGCCCCCCAAAACCACTCCGGATCGTCGACGGAGCGAGCATAGAACTCCTGGTACGACGGGATGTTGTGCAAGCGCATCAGGCGCAACAAGCGGCTTTGCCGGAGGTACTCCTCACTCGGCTCCCAGGTAATATCCGGCGCGATCTCGGTAGTCACTGATGGCGCTCCTTCTCTGCACTGTGTGGCCCGGTCTACCAGATAGTAGCGCCATCGGTCAGGATGGTTGGCCTAAAAAGTGCACTGTTGAGAGGCGAAGCGGACCCCGCTATAATTTGCGTGCCTGGGCGCGACCAACCGGGTCAGTGTCGGACGTCCCAATGGTCCTCAGCGTTAAGGAGTCGTGATCATGCCTCAGCGAAAGCTTCCCAAACTCAAGAGAACCCAGACACACTATGAGGTTTATTTGAAGGAAGGACACGAGCCGCTGCGTGTGCCGCGCGAGGTGGTCGACGACGCGGTGAAGGCCGCGGCGGTAGCCGTGGCCGGGACCGTCTCCGCGGTGATGCAGAACCGCAAAAAGAGCAAGCCCGCGCCCCGCAATGATGCCTTTGATAATCTGCCGGCCCCGGGTGATACCGCATCGGAGACCCACCGCCGCCCCTGGAGACGACGCGGACCTAGAGTGTAGCCCGTTCCTCGACGGTTGATAGGGTAAGCGTCAGTATCCCTGCCTGCTCGGCGTCTTCTGCTATAGCTGCGAGGCCGGGGTGCAGCGTGAACCAGGCGTCGTACGCGGTGATGAGATCACCTTCGAACACCAGAATCACGAGAAGCGCCGGGCGCTCGTCGAACCCGTCACCCCACACCGGCTCTTCGAGTTCGACTGCGACCTCGACTATGTGGGTATGCGATGTGCTCTGCTTCGTCAGATACGTAACGAGTTGGTGCAAGAGAGGAGCGAGGTGCAGACTTTCTACGAATGGGCGCGCCGTTTCAGCGATGCTGAGAACCGGCGCGGTGCTTTGGCAGTCCATATCCCACTGTATCTGCTGGCATCTAGCGAAGCGTCGGGGAGGTCGTGCGCTGGCGCGCCCCAAGGGAGAAGCCTCGCTCATCTCCCTATAATCGGACTGTTGCCATGAATATTGCTGTTGGAATCATCGGTCTGCCAAATGTTGGAAAGACAGCGCTCTTTCGAGGGTTGACTCGCCGCAATACTACCGCAGGCGGGCGATCGACCATGGCTACGGTTCCCGTGCCGGACGACCGTCTGGACACGCTAGCCGCAATGGTTCATCCCAAACGGATTGTACCCACCGGCGTGCAGATGGTTGACGTGGCGGGTTTGGTGAAGGGCGGATCGCGCGATGGTGGACTGGGCGGTCAGTTCTTGGGGCAGTTGCAGGGTGTCAATGCGCTGGCGATTGTGTTGCGCTGCTATGCTCGTCCGGACCTGGGGATGGGCTTGGAGCCGCCCCAGCCGCTCGAAGATCTGGAAAGCATACTGCTGGAGCTCCAGCTCTCCGATCTGTCCCGCGTGGACAAGCGTCTGGAACGAACCTCCAAGGCAGCGCGTGGGCGAGATGCCACGGCTCAGCGCGAAGAGAAGACTCTGCTGGCCTTACGTGAGGTACTGGACGAGGGGAAGTCCGCGCGCAGCGCCGGCATCTCCGAAGCGGATGCGCTTCTGCTGAAGGACCTGGCGCTTACCACCCTGAAGCCGATGGTGTACGTAACCAATGTGTCCGAAGACGATCTCTCGGTGCTGGCGAATCCGGAGGCTCCCGATCCGGCCGGCGTACGGCCCTTGCTTGCGGGGATCGAGGACACGGCGCGGGCGAACGAGGCTGAGGTGGCAGTGGTCTGCGCCTTGCTGGAGGCTGAACTTGCTGAATTGGAACCGTCGGATGCGCAGGAGTACATGGCGAGTCTGGGAATCAGCGACACTGGTCTGTCCCGCTTCATTGCTGCCGCCTATCGCGAGCTCGGTGTGATGACCTTCCTGACCGCAGGCGAACCGGAGGTACGAGCCTGGACGGTTCGCGAGGGCGCGAAGGCGCCAGAAGCCGCGGGAGTGATTCACTCGGATATCGAGCGGGGTTTCATCCGCGCTGAGATCACGCCATATGCCAAACTCGTGGAGGCCGGCAACCCGGCCAAGGCCAAAGAACTTGGCTTCACACGGCTCGAGGCCAAGGACTACGTCATGCAGGAAGGGGACGTGGTCCACTTTCGTTTCAGCGTGTAGGTTGGATTAAACACCTTCCGGACTGCGCCCGTCGTGATCGTCCTGTTGTTGAACTTCCGCACCGGTGTAGGTCAATCCCGGCACCAGCAGATCCTCACTGAAATGGTGGGGGATTTCGCTGGACATCACGGCACCGTCCGGTGTTTGTCCCGGCCCGTCCACGGCTTCCGGGGCCACGCGGCGGCTGACGAGGCCAAAGCGGCGCAGCGTAAAAATAACTGAGAGTGCGGCCAGTGTGCTGCCTAGCAACGCTAGGCCCGCGATCTGGTACTTGTTGAGGTCTGAAAGCTTGTCGATACCGTCTTGATTCATGGTTCCCCTTCCTTCGTGGCACTCGCTCCGCCGCTCGTTGACGCTGCCCACTGCCCTTTAGCCACTATAGATAGAAGGAATCAGATGGACAAACCGAACGGCTCACGTACCGGATAGAGCGAAGGTGAGCCGCGTGTTTTCCGTCGCTGCCTCCTGAGTCGCGGTGATGTAGCCCCACTTCTGCATGGCGGTCAGCACGGCTGTGACGCGCGCGGTCACCACGGGATCTCGCGGGTGTGCGCCGTAGACGGAGGGCGCCTGGGGAAGAGCTGCCAGAAATGCAGCCTGCGGCAGGTTGAGATGGGCCGCATCTGTTCCAAAGTAGACATGGGCGGCGGCGCCGATTCCGTGGGCCCCCTGGCCATAATAGGCGGCGTTGAGATACAACTCGAGTATTTCGAGCTTAGAATATTGTTGGTCGACCGCCCAGGCGACAGCTATGGTGCGCAGTTTGGCTCGCGTCGAACGGTCGTCATGAACGATGGCGCGTTTCACCAGTTGCTCCTCTAGCGTGCTCCCGCCCTGATCCACATGGTTGTCGCGCAGGTTCACCCAGAAGGCTCGCGCCATCCCGAGTGGATCCACGCCAGGGTGGCTGTAGAAGCGATGATCTTCGATGGACACCACGGCGTGCTGCACATCGGGCGATATCTCATTTATTGGAATGTAGGCAGCCCCCTGCTGGGTCAACTGGGCCCGGACCAGGCCCGAAATGGTACTTGCTTCGGTCCGCAGACCAGGCGCGTACACCAGCAGTACGTAGGCTCGCATCGCGACCAGTGCGACTGCCAGGAGGGCCACAAGAATTACGATCCGCCGCAGCCGGCGCCTGGGGCGGTACGTGGGGCGGATCGGAACCGGACGTGGGGCGGGGCGTCGGACCGTGGAACGAGTTGCCATAGACACTGGCAGGATAGCAGACCGCCGAGGGTTACGGATGGGACATTCGCCGCGTTTATACAGTAGACTGCGAAATCAACTCATCTCTCACCGAAATGGATAAATGTCAGTGAAAACTCGCGTCATCTTTCTGGCCAGTCTCTGTTTTGCCGCCTTTGCGCTGCGTTCCGGGCCTTCCCCCGTGGCACGCGCACAGAGTGGGGGGGATCTGCATCTCTTACGAACGGCCTCTCGATCGCTGGCAGACAACTCACGTCCACAGGTGCTGCGATGGCTCCGCCGCCAAGGGGGGGTTCGTTCCGCTGCCATCGGGGCAGACGGCCGTACCGTGAACATGGTGTTCCGCGACGGAATGCAAGCCGACATTTTGCCGTCACAACTGAGACCGATGAAGCTGGCGTTTCGCCGGGAAGCACGGACAGCCGCGCCGGCTCAGCAATCAGCCGGGCCATCAGCGCTGGTGGCAGAGCCGTTTGCCAGCGAACTGGGTCTTGGCCGAAACGCTGGAGACGTCGAAGTGCATGATCTGCAAGTCGCGGGGTTCCGCGTGGATCAGTTGTACAACACGCAAGTAACGGTGGCCACCATGCTGACGCTGGCGAATTACAACGTGGTATACTTGCACACGCATACAGGTGTGTCGCCCACCGGACACGGCGTGGTCGCCACGGGAGAACTGGCTAACGGCGATCCTGCTGTGTCGCAGTTCCTGGCCGACGGCACAGTGGTGGTGGTGGGAGTCGCAGGGAGCACTCAGATGTATTACGCCATTACATCCGGGTTCATCACGGCTCATGAGGGACAGTTTCGCCATAACTCGTTGTTGTTTATAAACGGCTGTTCGCTGTTGAGCACGCCTGACTTCGGTCAGTCGCTGCTGGCTCGAGGTGCCGGCGTTTTGGTCAGTTGGGACCAGTTGGGGACCTCGCAGGACGATTTTCTCTCCGCCGCGGCCTTCTTTAACGTGATGTCTCAAGGGACGACCGTTTCGGCCGCTATCGCCTCGTTACGTGCCGCGGGGTACGGTATCAGTCACTATCAGGGAGACACCGCTACCCTGGGTTTGCAGGGCGACGGAGCGATCACGCTGGCCACGGCTGCTCAGGCTCCGCTTCCCACTATCCCAAGCGCGACGCCGGCTCCGCTGCCGTCTTCAACGCCCACCCTCACGGCAACCACAACAGCGCTCACCGCGCAACCTACCGCACCAGCGATCCTGACGACAACGCCGACCAGCGCTCCTCCGAGCACGCTCCCGCCGCCACCACCGTTCAATACGCCTACGCCAATCCGCGCCACAACGACACCGACGTCAACTGCTCGTCCGACGATGACCGCCACGCCGCTTGTCGTGCTGCAGGCGACGCTCAAAGCGGCGGTTGCGCCCGAGAGTATGCAACGGGTCGTGGCTCATTACGCTGCCAATACGCCGGTGCACTTCCGCGTGGTATTTCCGAACGGCGACGTGCGTCAGACGCAGCGGTCCACCGATGCCGGTGGCAATGCAAGCTTTGTATTCAGGCAGCACGCGAGCAAGATCAGTCGGGAAAGCAGAATGGCCAGCGTCCAGGTCTCCACTTCAGATGGCGCCGTGGCGCCGGTCACACTTCAGTACCGCATCGGCTGGGGGCCGATTGACCTTGCGGTCGAGCCTCGCGCGCAACGTCCGGGACATACCGTGGTCATCTGGGTCCACTCACGCGCTGGTACGACCATCGCGCTGCGTATCCAGGTGCACGGAAGGAAAACTATTCGCTACGATCTCGTTACCGGTAAGGGCGGGTGGGTGGATTTCGCCCATAAGATCGACGGCCATGCCAAGCGGCCAGACACTGTATACGTGAGAGCTGATGCAAGGCTGAACCGCAAAGACCGCCATACCACGACGACGTACCAGGTTAGCTAAATACCGGAAGGTTTAGCGGGCACAAAAAAGGGGCGCGGCAATTGCCGCGCCCCTTCCCCGTTCGATGATTACTCGTACCGCACGAGGCCCACGCGATGCATCGCATAGGACGGAAGGAACTTGATCGAGGTCGGAATGGTGCTGAGAAGTCCGTACACGGAGCCGGCGCCGCTGGTCAGGAAGCAGTACGGCTGGCCCGCGAAGGCGTACCCGTTCAACACGGTACCCGGTGTGACGTTGTAGGGGAGACCGCTGACATAAATGCTGCTGGGCACGGTGTTGACGTTATACACGCCGCAAACCAATCCCACGCCTGCCAGGTTCGGGCTAGCCAACATGGTCCATGCCTGGAACCCCGTGTTGAACTGGAAGGACACGCAGACATTGGCGCTGACGGCGAAAACCGCACCGGTAACAGTTGATCCGGTAGCGAGAGCGATGGTCGTCCCGTTAATTGTGATCGTGCCCGTCAGAGTGACGGTGGCGGCCACGTAAGCGGTAACCGTGCCGCAGAGGGTCAGGTTAGAGGCCGGAAACGGCGTCGGTGCCGGTGCAGGCTGGTTAACCGTGACGTAGGTGGGGTTGGAGGTCGCCTGGGCCGTATTCGTTCCCTGAACCGTCGCTGTGTTGGTGATGGTTCCAGCAAAGGTGGCATCAATCTTGGCGCTCACGAACACGTTCACAGACGCCCCTGGCGCGATATTGCCCAACATGCAGCTCACCGTCCGCGATCCCGGGACAAAGCCGCAGGAGGCTCCGGAGGCAACAAAGGCGGACTGCCCCAGTTGCATATTGTCCGTCAGGTACACCCCAGTTGCGGGTACGTTGGTTGAGGTGTTGGTCACCACAAAGTTGTAGGTCAGCGTGTCGCCGTTTCGCGCCACGTTGTTCGCGCTGTAACCCTGACTGTTGACCGTCACATACTTTGCAATGGTGAGGCTGGACAACACCGTCGGGGCGACGGTCACCTGAAACAGTACGGAGGCAAGAGTACTGCCGCTTGCCGTGATGCTGTAGGTGTTTGCCGGGACGTTGGGAACGACCATGGTAGTGATGAAACCGCCGTAGCTGGCAGCAACGGTCTTCTGAAAATTACCCCCGAAGTACAGGTTGACATTTTCAAAGGCGCCGAAACCGCTGCCGGTCACAGTTACCGTGGACCCGGCCGGACCCGCGGTCGGGGAGAGTGCGATGGTGCCGGCGGCAGCAGCGCTATGTGGGTTCAGTGCTTGCAGAGCCAGCACCAGAATCAGCGATACGGTTACGGAGCGGATGAGATGCCATAGTGATCGAGCCAAAGTTCTTCTCCTTACCCGGTGTGTCGGTTTTCATAGAGGTGGTCGATAGCGAGATCGTGATACATGTACTAAAAGTTTGCCCCCTCTTTCGCTTGGTCGCAGCCCGCGCGGCGCCGGGGCGCGAGATTCTAGTAATCGGTTCCCTGCCCTGGATCACTACCATGATTAGAGGTAACTTTGAACTTCAATAGTACTCCTCGTTCTGGTGAAATTGCACTGTCAACGAGCGCGAAGTCGGATGTGCTTCCCTCTTGGCCGACCACTTCTACGTGGAATACTCTCCGCCTCACCTCGCCGGCAATTCACGCAGGAGCCTGAGAAGGTCGATGCGTTGCCTGTCGCGCAAGACGCTGAACGGCGGCGCGTTAAAGGCATTGGTGTTTTCTTCGACCTGGCGCCGGGCTTGACGTCCCGCTGGGGTCGCCTCCCAGCCATCTCCAACACGTCGAGCCCAACCGCGTTCTTCCAGGGCGGTGAAAGGCTGCGAAAAGCAATCGTCATCGATTAAAGTGCGCTCCTCTCTCCTTACATCAACGCGGTTTGACCCCTCGGTGTAACAGAGGGCGGTGAGAGTTATCTTTTCTGACCACATGTCAGTAAATGGATGCCAGGCCAGGGCGTGAGCGTCGGCGCGCAGGTAACGGAGCGTCGATAGGTGCGTCCAGAGGGTGAGAGGGTAATCCGTTGGATTCGCGTCGGCTCCGGCGCGTTCCACCGTAAACGCCGGGTAGTCGGCCGCAGCCAGCGTGTTCCCCGCGTGCTGGATAACCATGTCGACTGCGCGAATTGCATGCTCTGGGCCTGCAGCGTCTCTCCAGAGCGACCCCAGGCCACGAGAGAGCGCGTCGGTAAGGCCGTCGAGCACCTGACAGCCTCGATCGGTTGGTGTGAAGAGAGTTCCTTCTCCTTCGAGCAGGCCGTTGATTACGCTGTCTTGGAGAGCGGCCTGGAGTTCATCGAGGGGTGTACCGGGCTGCTTCCGAAGAGCATCCTGCACCGTCATGCCGGACGGTGACAAGAGTTGGCGACGAAGGTCGATCAGCGGACCGAAGCTGCTCACGCCGAGCCGCTGACGGAGTTCCACCGCGAAGGGGCGAGCCGCGCGGTGGCCCGTGATGAACAGGCGATCGACCACCGGCGCCAAGGCGGCCGCGAACTCCATTAATTCTCGACTGGTTTCAGTCATGCCGGTCCCTGACCTTCGCGCTCAAGACGTTCAATAATGGTCATGATAGCGCTTATGCCGAAAAGCCGAAGGAGTATGAATGGAGCGTCCATCTGACCAGGAAGTGGCAAGCCTGTTGATGGCTCTGGTCGGTATCGATTCGGTCAATCCCTCGCTGGTAACGGGAGCCGCGGGCGAGAGCCGTATCGCCGAGTACGTGACCGGTTGGCTACGCGATGTGGGCGTGCACGTAGAGTTGCAGGAGGTACTATCCAGTCGCCCCAACGTGATTGCCCGTGTCGGGGGTACGGGGCACGGGCGTTCGCTCATGCTCAATGCGCATCTCGACACGGTGGGAGCGGCCGGAATGAATAACCCATTCGTACCGCGCGTCGAGGGCGACCGGCTGTATGGGCGGGGAGCGTATGACATGAAGGCCGGGCTGGCAGCGATTATGCTGGCGGCTCGGTCCGTGCAGCGAGCCGGCGGGGCCCACGGTGATGTCATCGTCACTGCCGTCATGGATGAAGAGTATGCCAGCGCCGGCACCGAGGCGGTACTCGGCAGATACCGAGCGGACGGCGCCATCGTTACTGAACCGACCGGATTGCGCCTCTGTATCGCCCATAAGGGCTTCGCGTGGCTGTCGGTCACCACGCAAGGGCGAGCCGCGCATGGTAGTAAGCCGGATCTGGGTATCGACGCTATCGCGCAGATGGGCCGAGTGTTGGCCCATCTCGAAGCGCTTGGCAAGCAACTGAGTCAGGGGCCGGCTCATCCATTGCTCGGCACCGGATCGGTTCACGCGTCCTTGATTGAGGGCGGACAGGAGTTGAGCAGTTATCCTGAACGCTGCCGCTTGCAGATCGAGCGCCGAACCATTCCGGGAGAGACACCCAGTTCCGTGCTGGAGGAGATACTGGCGGAACTTCGGAAGCAGTCGGCGAACGATCAATCGTTTCGAGCCGAGGCTGAGCTGTTATTCTGGCGCGAGCCGTTTGAAGTCGATCGGAGAGCGCCGATCGTGCAGACGGTGGACCAGGCGGCGATGGCGATCACCGGAGGCGGGCCCCAGGTGTATGGCGACACGCCCTGGATGGACGCGGCGCTGTTGGCGTCTGCCGGCATCCCCACCGTCGTGTTCGGCCCCGGTGGGGCGGGAGCGCACGCCGTAGTCGAGTGGGCATCGATCTCACAGACCGCAACCTGCGCCGCGGTATTGGCACAAGCTGCCATGGATTACTGCGCTGGAACATTGGTCACGTAGTCGAGTCTGAGAGCCGGATTGGTCACAGTAGCTGGTAGCAATACCACCCTCAACGCTACTATGCCAGCATGCCGTCCACCACGCAACTGCTGACCTTCGGTCTGGCATCGCTACTGCTGCTTGCCGTGCCTGGCCCGAGCGCCTCGTTCGTGACTAGTCGGTCACTGACACTCGCACGCTTAGCGGGCGTGGTCACGGTGGCCGGAAACGCCGCGGGCGTCTATCTCCAGGTCAGCGCCGTCGCATTCGGCATCGGGGCGATCGTGGCGCAGTCCGTCGCAGCATTCACCATCATCAAGCTGGCCGGCGCCGGGTATCTGGTCTATCTTGGGATTCAAACTCTCCGACGCCGCCGATCCCTGGTAGTAGCCCTCCATTACGCCCCAGAATCCAGGGCCATTCGCATATGGAACACCTGAGTCGCTCGCGCGGGCAGCCAACTGCCCAGGTTGCACGTGCCAAGGAGTTGCTCGCCGTTATCGACGGCGCCAGCTTTGAGGCAGCCGCGCGTGCTGCGGCACGAAGGAATGGTGATGCCGTCGCCCATCTGGTCGCTCGCTTCAATCGGGACGGGATCGACGCGTTGGTCGAGCGGCATGGTGACGGCCAACCGAAGCGGTACACCCAGGCAGAGCAGGAGCGGGTTCTGCAGAAGGTGCGCTGGGAGCCCGATCGGGATCAAGACAAGACGGCGATCTGGTCTCTCACGACGCTGCAGGGCGCGCTCCGCATCGTTGCGATTTTACAGGTTGCGTTATGCTGACGGCCGTATCGACCTATCGAACCTGTACTCCCAGCCGGCTGCTGAACCTTGGCCATTGGGCAGATGCAAGCAGAAGGGTACAGCCGTGATCCTCCCGAAAGACCGCGACCCTCGCTTCATCACCATCCGCCGCGGGGGGACGCTCACAGACTCCGACCATCAGCTGCTCGCCCTGTGGGCCGCAACGTGTGCGGAACACGTCCTGCACCTGTTCGAGTCGGCGCAACCTTCTGACCCGCGGCCTCGCCAGGCGATCGCGCAGGCTCGGGCATGGGTGCGCGGCGAGATCACGATGTCTCAAGCGCGTGAGGCTGCAGGCGCCGCCAACGCGGCTGCTCGGGAGTTGACCGGCGCGGCCCGCCACGCCGCATATGCTGCCGGTCAAGCCGCGGCGGTGGCGCACGTCGCCGCGCACGAGCTCGGAGCAGCGGCCTACGCCATCAAGGCGTCTCGTGCAGCCGCTCCTGAAGGCGAAAGTGAGAGTTCCGGGCGGCTCGAGTGCCGATGGCAGCGCGACCAACTCCCTGACACGATCCGCGAGCTGGTCCTGCATGATCAGCGGTTGCGAAACGACATCTGCTGGTGGGTGTTCGAGTGCTGATAGGCCCGAGTGCATGTCGGCACTGCCCAACAAGCGCGTCGAGCGGACGCTGCGAGCTAGACTCATCCCGAAGCGAATGAGCGCCGCTAACGCTCAACACGTTGGGCTGCTGCTGGCGGGCACGGGACACGCGGCCCACAACCTGGCCCTGCTGCGGAGCATTGCGCTGACGCTCTGGCAGCACGAGTCCACGACCCGGTGCGGGATCAAAGCCAAACGCCTCAAGGCGGGCTGGGATCACCGCTACTTGCTCCAGGTCCTCGCCAGCTGATTTAGATGCGATTGCCCTGGCTGACAAGGAGGCACCCTGGTACCAGGTAATGGCGACTCGCAAGGCAAGTGACCCACCAGGGGCTGCTTCAACCGCCTATGCCTGGGAGAGTCTCAACGCGTCGGCAAGCTGCTGGAGACTGATGTTCCCTCCGCTGCAGACGACGGCTACCTTCTTGCCAGCGAGGCGATCGCGCAGTTGAAAGGCCGCCGCGAGAGAGGCGGCGCCGGCACCCTCGACCAGATTGTGCGTCTTCTCAATCATCGCCACGATCCCTCGTTGGATTTCTCCTTCGCTCACCAGGATGAAATCGTCCAGGTGCTGCCAGAGGATGCGCTGAGGGAGATCGAAGGCGCCACGGGTGGCGAGCCCCTCCGCGTTCGTGGCCATGGGCGCTTCGACTAGCCGCTGTTCCCGCCAGGAGCGATAGGCCGCCGGCGCCGCCTCGGCTTGCACGCCGATCACCTCGATTGCCGGATTGATCGCTTTGGCGGCAATGCAAGCGCCGGCGGCGCCGCTCCCGCCGCCGACCGGCACGATGATAGTCTCGATGCCCGGCTGATCCTCCAAGATTTCGAGCGTGTAGGTGGCTACGCCCGCGATCAGCAGCGGCTCGTTGCCGGAGTGGATATAGCGGTAGCCATGCTCGGTCGCGAGGCGCTCGCATCGCTCCCGTGCCTCATCGAAGTCGCGGCCATGGTGAATCACCTCCGCACCAAGCAGACGCATCGACTCGACTTTCCCCGGGTTGGCGCCTTCCGGCACGCAGACCACGGCCTTGACTCCGAATTGCCGCGCCGCGTAGGCGACCGACTGTCCGTGATTGCCGGTGGAGGCGGCGATGACCCCGCGCCGGCACTCAGCTTCATCCAGTCGCGAAACAAGATTGATCCCTCCCCGTACCTTAAAGGCACAGACCGGCTGATGGTTCTCGTGCTTGACCCAGACCTCGGTGCCGATCAGGACATTCAGGGCAGGATAGGTGTGGAGCGGTGTGGGGCGAAGATAAGGGCGAACCTGGCGTCGCGCGTCAAGCACGTCGGCAAAAGTAGGAGTAGGAAGGGTCATGTCGATCATCAGTTTCCTCTCTGGTGTCTCAATCCGTCTGATTTTGTCCCGCTCGAGCGACTATAAGGTGTGAGCACTGACAGATCGAACGACCCCCAGCTAGGCGAGAGCCTGCTTGCGATCTACGACCAAGCCTTGTCGTGCGTGTATTGGATACTTGCTGTCGAGGGTGGGGAACCAGAGACGGCGGAAGATCTGACCTCCCCGACGTTTCTGGCCGCGCTCAGCGCCCTGGAAGTTAATCCTACCTTAATGGTGACCACTGCCTGGTTGGTTGGCATCGCTCGTCATAAGATGGTCGACCACTGGCGGGTGCAGGAACGATCCGGAGTGAGGCATCGACTCTTGGTCGGCCAACAGGATCGCGCGCACGATTCCTGGGACGTCGGGTTCGACGCGCTGGTGGTCTGGAGGTTCTCAAGGAGCTGGCACGAACTGAGCGGCACCTGGGTGCTCGGACGCCGGCCGGCTTCCGAATCAGGGCGCGTTGTATACATCATGGTTGCCAGTGCAGCGAGGCCGAGCGCGGCTGTGGTCGCCACAGGTGGCGAAATCATTCGCCCCTTCGATCCGGCGTCGCCCGAAGTGCACTTGACCTTCAGTGATACCACGGGAAACGTGATGGGCGTCTACCAGCAACCAGGTTTGGAAGAATCGGAAGCAGAAGGAGCTAGCTGACTAACATTTCCCTCCGCCACGATGACCGCGCCGAACAGCACCCGGCAGTCTTCTCCGATGGTGACGTGCCCGCAGACGGAGACCGTCGGCGCGACATACGCTGTCTCGTGGATACGCGGTTGTTGGCCCTGGTGCTCGATCGGAATGACACCCCTCCCACGAGTGCGAGGTCGGGTCCTAATGCATCGAGTATGGCACCGGACACGAGTGGGATTCGCAGGCTATACATAGAGTGGAGATATGATGATTGTCGCGGTCAATGCGTACGCGCCACCCGACCCAAGGGATTCGCAGGAGTAGCGGTTACCGCGACACTCCCAGCCGCATCGGTTCGACGGCGACTGTGCCCAGCCCGGTGAGGGCGATGCCGGCCAGTCCAGGGCGAGTGAGCGCCGCCAGGGCCGGCTCGTCGAGCGGCACTATGGCCACAGCTCGCGTCGCGATCGTGGCCGCCTGCTGTTCCAATTGGCGCCGGCGAGGGTCGGCGGGATTGTACGAATCGGCCAGCGCCACCGCGTGCACATAGCTCGCTTTCGACCAACCGGTAAGGTTATCTGGGGAGGAGCCGAGCTGAGTGCCAAGAAAGTCTTGCGCATCCGGATAATCGGCTCCCCACTGCACCAGGGCCAAATCAAAGGCATGGGCGTTCAACACACGACTGTAATTCAAGGAGTTGAGCGGACGCACCAGCACGTCAACTTGCAGGGTCAGCGCCCAGGTCCGCGCGAGATCGTGCGCCAGGGCAATCAAATATGGTGTCTGCGGTGTTATAAGCGACAGGGCGGGGAAGCCGTTGCCGTGTGGATAGTGAGCCGCGGCCAGATACCGGCCAGCGGAAATGTCTGGTCGCCAGCCAAGACCGCTGAGTCCAAAGCCGGCGGGTAGCAGGCCATCCGCTGAGAATCCAGCTCGACCAATCACGGCGGCTGCCAGGTGAGGTGTCCAGGCAGCGGCGAACGCCCGGCGGGCATTGATGCGACGAAACGGGGTACGGTTGGTATTGAAGGCGAGATAGTCCAGAGCCAGGCCCGCCACCCGACGCATACCGGTCGACTTCCCTAAGAAAGTTTCCCCTGGTTGAAACCCCGATACGACCTCGAGAGCGCCGCGACGATAGGCCACGACGGCGCTAGCAGTCCCATAGAAGTGAATCGTAATGCGCTTAACTGCCGGTTTTCCACCGTAGTAGTACGGATTGCGTTCCAAGCTCAGGAACCGGCTGTGACGCCACAGGCGGACTGTATATGGTCCGAAGCCCGCCGCGTGATCGGTCCAGGTGGGACCGTACCGCCTGAGAATTGCTGGATCGGGAACAAAGGAGGCTGGAAAGGCCAGCTCAGCGAGAAAGTGAGCGGCCGGACGGGTTAGCGTGATGCTCAGCGTCGAGGGATTGATGACCAGAATACCCCGAGTGACGCGTGTCGAGCCGCGCACAATGCGACGGTGCACGGTGATCAGAGAAAGATAAAAGGACGCGGTACCGGTAGAACCCTCGGCGCCCAGCGCGCGCTCCAGCGCGTCCGCGAAGTCGCGGGCGGTAACGCGCCGGCCGCCGGCAAACCGCAGATTGGGTCGAATTGAGAAGGTATACACCTTGCCGTCACGGGAGATGTGCCAGCTAGCCGCCCCGTCGGGTCGCACCTGCAAATGACGGTCGAGTCGGACCAGCCCCCCATAGACCAACGAGGCAACGGAGATCGAGGTGGGATCGGAGGCCAGAGCGGGGTCCAGAGTCGGCACATCCGGCACACCGACGATGCCCCATGCTAGATTTGCGAGGTAATGGCGCGGAGCCGGCGTGGCGGGATGAGCCGTGGGGGATGAGCTACAGGAGACCAGGGCAAGGGTGAGCAGAGACAAGCAGGCGATGAATTTCATAGATGTTCCTCCGGGTGCGGGACAGCGGAGGCATTCTACCGCACGATTGCCGACGCAGTGCGAGTCACCACCCTAACAGCAGAGTTTTTCCTCGTCCGATAACCAGCTCTCCCCAAATGAGCGCAGCGCTTCGACCACCGGCAAGCTGGCCCTTCCCTTTGATGTCAGGCTGTACTGCACCCGTGGCGGAATCTCGCGGAAGGACTCTCGGACCACCAGTCCCTGTCCCTCCATCTGGCGGAGACGATCCGCCAGCGTGCGGGGACTGATTCCTTCGGAGGTGTTTTCCAATTCAGAGAAGCGCTTCGGACTCTCCTCCAGATCTCGCAAGATCACCAGCGTCCAGCGGTCGCCCAACAATCGGGCTGCATTGGCCACTGGACAGACGGAGAGAGGCCGTGTTTTCAATTGACTCATCGGTAGCCCCCTAGCTTTCCGATCCAACTATACCACATTGCTATCAAACTGGTAGTTACTATATACTTACAAGTGACAGATATGTATTCACAAGGAGCTTTTTCATGTCTCATCCTGTAGCTATTTCAGATGCCTCGTTCGACACCGAGGTCGTCGCTTCGGATCAGCCGGTGCTGGTCGATTTCTGGGCGGAATGGTGCGGCCCATGCCGTATGATTGCGCCGATTCTCGAGAACATCGCCGACGAGTACGCTGGGTCACTCAAGGTCGCCAAGCTTGACGTCGACAGCAATCCCGCGACAATGTCCAAGTTCGGAGTGCAGAGCATTCCCACGATGATTCTCTTCAAGGACGGCCAGCCCGTGGAGCGCATTGTGGGCTATATGCCCAAAGAGCGCCTGCTGACCAAGGTCCGTCCGCACATCAGTACTCCCGCGGCGACCGCTTAAACGGGGGCATCCTCACCCCAGCTCCCCCTCTCCTGCCTCGCGGGAGAGGGGGAGCGACTTTTGTGGCTAAAGAACTCCCCTCTCCCGCGGGCGGGGGTAAGGGTGCGAACAAGTACAGGAGCCAGAACCGAAAATTATGACAAAGAAACGCACTTTGATGGTTGTTCATGCGCATCCCGACGACGAGGTGTTCTCCACCGGTGGAATCATCGCCAAGTATGCAGCGGATGGGTATCGCGTGGTGGCGGTGTACGGCACCCGAGGGGAAGCCGGTGAGATGCACGACCCGGATCGCGACCCGGTAGAGGCGATTCCTCGTCTGGGTGAGATTCGCGAGCAGGAAGTTCGCGAGGCTGCGGCTATTCTTGGCGTGTCCGACCTGTATTTCCTGGGATATCGTGACTCGGGCATGAAGGACACTGAACCGAACAAGAATCCCGCAAATTTCATGAACGCTCCATTCGATGAAGCATCCGATCGGCTGGTGGCGATTATGCGTGAAACAGAACCTCAGGTGGTGGTGACGTACGACGAGGAAGGTGGATACGGACACCCCGACCACGTCATGACCCACCGGGTGACCGTGGCTGCGTTCGACCGTGCGGCCTCCGAGCCGTGGGGACCACGCAAGCTCTACTTCTCCGCGCGGTCACGAGAGGGTTTTGGTCGGCAGATTGCGGGATTGAAGACGCTTGGTCTTTCCATTCCCTGGATCAAGGACGACTTCGAGATCGACGAGTACGGCGTGCCGGACGCCGAGATTACCGCCCACATCGATATCGGAGTCTACGCTCCTTTGAAGAGACATGCCCTCGCGGTACACCGCACTCAAATCCCGAGCGACTTTTTTTACCTGTCCCTTCCGGATGAAGCCATGCAGCAGTTCTCCAATATGGAGTATTTTCTACGCGTTCAACCTCCCACAGAGTCGGGCGAGCGTGAAGATGATCTCTTCGCGGGCATTGAGGACCGGGACGTGGCTGCTTGATACCCCTTTCGCGCTGAGACGATGCCCTAACCGGAGGAATTCGAGGACGCACGTTTTTGCATGTCCGTTCGCGCTGTGACGGAGTGAAAATCTGTCGTGTCCCGGTGGAGCGCGTGACCGACGCGCTCTGCTATACCGCTGAATGGATAGGGTTGAGCCTTCGGACACAGTGAATCAGGTTCCCAACCCTTATGCGACGTCCTCCGAGCACGATAGTCGAGTCACTCCATGTTGATTGGGTTCGTCGGAGACGCTCATGGCAGGGTGTTCCACATGATCGTTATTGGTAAGGCTGTTGAGACCTGTCGGCGAGAGCGGATTATCGCGGGCACTAATGCCGGCTACGCGGCACTTCGCTCCAACGGTCGGACATGGAAAAAGTTTCAAGGCGAGCAGACAGGACTCGATGGGGCACTGACGGACGGGTTGGACGACGTCTGTCGAGACATTCGGCGCGGGCGATGCCTCCGTGCACTACGAGCGAGATTCGAGGCGTCTGTAGCCACTTTATTGCAGACTCTGCAACCAGTTGCTGAGGACCGCTGGCCCATCGGTGGTCAACACCGACTCGGGATGGAACTGCACCCCCTCAATGGGATACTCTCGGTGCCGTAAGCCCATGATGGTGCCGTCCTCGGTTTGGGCGCTGATCTCCAGACAAGTTGGCAGCGTGGTCCGGTCGACAGCCAGGGAGTGATAGCGTACCGCGGGGAAGGGCGTGGGCAGCCCGGCCATAATGCCGTTGCCTTGGTGGTGTACCTGCGATGTCTTGCCGTGCATCAGTTCGGGGGCTCGCTCGATGTGGCCTCCGAAGCTGGCGGCGATGCATTGGTGACCGAGGCAGACTCCCAGAATGGGAAGGGTGGGGCCGAATTGCCGGATCACGTCACAGGAGACCCCGGCCTGAGCTGGATCACCCGGGCCGGGCGAGATGACGATGCCGGCGGGGCGCAGCACCGCTACGTCCGTCAATGACAGCTCGTCGTTACGCCGCACCACGACTTCCGCGCCGAGTATCGAGAGCAACTGATAAACGTTGTAGGTAAAGCTATCGTAGTTGTCGATCAGCAGGATCATGCTGGTCCCCCGGCCGCCAGCAGTAGTGCTCTGGCTTTGTTCATGCATTCCACGTGCTCCTGCTCCGGCACGGAATCGGCAACGATGCCGGCTCCGGCCTGGACATACAGCGTCCCGCGTTTGACCACACCGGTACGAATGGTGATGGCGGTCTCCACGGCGCCGCCCTTGCCTATGAAGCCGACTGTTCCGGCATACGGCCCGCGTCGGTCCGGTTCCAGTGCCGCGATAATTTCCATGGCCCGTATCTTGGGCGCACCTGAGACGGTACCGGCGGGAAAGGCCGCTTCCAGTGCGTCGTATGCCGTGCAGCTGGGTTTCAGGTCGCCGGTCACATCGGAAACCAGGTGCATCACGTGCGAGAACTGCTCGACCTTCATAAAGGTGGGGACCTGAACGCTGCCCGGTCGACAGACGCGACCCACATCGTTGCGGGCCAGATCGACAAGCATCAGGTGCTCGGCGCGTTCCTTCTCGTCGGCCAGCAAATCCGCTGCCAGGGTGGCGTCTTCCTGCGACGTGACGCCACGCCGTCTGGTGCCGGCAATCGGACGGCTGGTGACGGCGCCGCCCTCTACCTGAATCAGTAGCTCGGGCGAAGCACCGGCCAGCTGATGATCCACGAAGTCGAGGTAGTACAGATAGGGTGAGGGGCTGAGTGCGCGAAGCCGCCGGTAAAAGCCGAACGGGTCGCCCGCCAGCGGCATACTGAGTCGTTGTGAGAGTACTATCTGCAGAATGTCACCGGCGCGAATGTGCTCCTGTGCTTGCGCTACCTTTCCCTCGAATTCGGCCTGGCTCAGGTTACTGACCGGCGCGACCGAGGCCAGCGCCGGCGGCGGAATCGGCGGCAAGGGACCGGCCAGTCGAGTCGCCAGTTGTTCGATCCGTTCGATGGCCTCCCGGTAGGCGTCGTCGTGAGCGGCCTCGGGCCAGGCATGGCTGACGATGCGTACGCTGTGCCGAACGTGGTCGAAGATCAGCAGGGTATCGATGTCCAGGAACACTGCGTCGGGCAGGTCCAGGGGGTCCGAAGCCGCGACCGGTAGGCGCTCGAAGTAGCGTGTCGCCTCGTAGGAGAGGTATCCCACGGCGCCGCCGTCAAATCGGGCGTGGCGGGGTGGATCTGTCCCGTAGGGCTCGACCAACGAACGAATAGCCGCCAGTGGATCGTGACAAGGCGTGCTCTCTTCAGAGGTGTACCACTGCCGGCCGTCTTTGATGCGCAGCACGCGGCGGGGCCGCGTGCCGATGAATGAGTAGCGTCCGATGTGCTGCCCACCTTCCACGCTTTCCAGAAGGAAACTGGGCTCGGAGTCTCGTACCTTCAAATAGGCGGATACCGGCGTGTCGAGATCGGCCAGTACTTCGCGAGACACGGCGACGGGCCGGCCCTGCTCGAGCGTAGACCGGGCAATCTCCAACGACGGACTGTATGTGGGCTGCAGCGACATCACGTTTGCTCCTCCAGATCCGGACGCAGGGATTGTGCTTCGCGCAGATAGGCATGCCGTACCGCGCCGTCCGCCCGGACGTGGATCAGCACCCGGAGACAGCGCTGTAGCGCGCCTGGTACGTCCACTTCCTGCATATCCAACATGGGCGCATCCCAACCAAAGGCGCGCGCCGCCCGCGCCGGAAAGGCGGCGTTGAGGTCTGGGGTGAGCGTGAAAAATACACTGATGATGTCCTCGGGTCGCAAGTCATTACGCCGCGTCAACGCATCGAGCAGTTCGCCGGTGGCCTCGTCAATGGCTTGTCCGGTGTTGGCTGTAACAACGATGGCGCCGCGGATGGCCCTCATCACCCGTTTTCCAGGACATGAATCAAGGCATCGAGCGCGCAGAGGTAGCTATATGGCCCAAAACCGGCCACCTGTCCGCGGCAAGCGGGAGCGACCACCGACAGCCGCCGAAACGGTTCTCGCGCCGCTGGAAGCGACAGATGTACTTCAATCACCGGATACCCCACCGCTGCCACGGCATCGCGCAGCGCGTAGCTGTAATGGGTGAAGGCGCCGGGGTTAAAGAGGGCGCCGGCCGCCCAGCCGCGTGCCGCATGGAGGGTGTCGATCAAGGCTCCCTCATGGTTCGATTGAAAGGAGCGGGTCTTCACACCTCGTTGCGCGGCTCGCGCCCGCAGGCGCTCGTCAATCTCGGCAAGGGTGGTGCGGCCGTACGTCTCCGGCTCTCGGTGACCGGTAAGGTTCAGGTTCGGACCATGCAGCACCAGGATAGATGTCATGCGGTTTCCCTCAACGCGACGGCAATAGCTCGACGGATATCCGGCTCCTCGGCCTCGAAGATTGCTCCCTCACCTGGGCCGATGGGGAGGGCCAGCCGAAGCTTACCGGCCGTGCGCTTCTTGTCGTACCGTGTCAGCGTCAAAACCTGGTCCGGGTCGACAGCGACCCTTGCGCTTCGCTCACACGAGTGAGCCGTCGAGGGGAGATCAAAGCGGTGCTGCAGCGCGGTCAGTACGCCGAAGTCGTCCTCTCGGCACCAGCCCTGCTGGACGCCAAGCCACATCTCCGCGGCCATTCCCATGGAGACCGCCTGTCCGTGGGACAGGTGGTAGCCGCTGGCCGCTTCCAGGGCATGACCAACCGTGTGTCCAAAGTTCAGCAGCATGCGTTTGCCGCGCTCGTAGGGATCCACCTCAACCAGTTGTATTTTCTGTTGGGCCGCTTGCCTGATCACCATTGGGTGATCGAGGACGTCAGTCACGTCATCGAGATCCTGTACCCGTTCGACCAACGCCGCCGAGCGAATCAGTGCAATTTTGATGATTTCCACCATGCCGTCCACCAGAGCGATTTTTGGCAGGGTGCGCAGCACCTGTGGATCGATCAGCACCAACCTCGCCGGATAGAACGCGCCCACCAGGTTTTTCACCCCCTGCAAGTCGACCCCCACTTTGCCGCCAATCGACGCGTCGACCTGCGCCAGCAGCGTGGTGGGAACCAGCGCCAGGCGGATTCCTCGAAGGTAGGTCGCGGCCACCATCCCGGCAAGATCACACACTACGCCGCCTCCCAGGCCCAGTATCGTAGCCTCGCGATCTAACCCCGCTCGTAGGGCCGCGCCGTATAGCTTTTCCAGCGAGGCTAGACACTTGTGTTGCTCACCACTGGGCACAACTATTGAGTGGACCGTGAAGCCGGCCACTCGCAAGGAGGCCAGTACGGAGTCGGAGAGACCGAGGCCAGCCACGGTGCTGTCGGTTACCAACAGGATCGATCCGTCGAGGCCATGATCGCGTAGAACTGAGCCGATTGAATCGAGCAAACCGGCCTGAAAGAGCAGGAGCGTTTCAGCGTTATTGCTGAAGCAGAGCGATCCGGCCTGCCTCAAGGTCACAAGGGAGGCGATCTCTTTCGCCACCTCTTCGGGCGCGCGTTGATCGGTGTCGACCTGTGGAAACAGATCATACACGGCTGCCCGCTCACGCAACAGTTCCCGTATTTGCTCGGGAACAGTACCGGGCAGGAGCGGGCGGCCGCCCTGGGACTCAATTCTGCGAGCCAGTTCCACGCTCCCACAGGTCAAACAGACTACCGGCTGATCGCCGGCCAGCAGCGCCCGGTTTTCCGCCGAGAGCAGTGCCCCGCCCCCGGTGGCGATGATGCGTCCCTCCCCATCGCCGAGTAAGCCGGCGAGTACGGCGCTTTCCAGCTTCCGGAACGCGGCCTCGCCCTGCTGATCGAAGATAGAGTGGATGGTGGCACCGACCCGACGTTCAATCTCTCGATCGAGGTCAACGAACGGCATCCCATAGCCAGCGGCCAGGGTTTGTCCGACCGTGCTCTTACCGGTTCCCATAAAGCCGGTCAGAATCAGATCTTTCATGGAGTCGACCCGCGGTATCGTTCGCGAATCTCGGCCACGCTATCCCCTCCAAACTTCTCCAGAAAGGCGTCGGCCACGACCAACGCCACCATCGCTTCTCCCACCACGCTGGCTGCCGGCACCGCACAGATGTCCGAGCGCTGGTAGACGGCCTCGGCCGGCTCGCCGGTGCGAAGGTCGACACTGGGCATGGGAGTGAGAGTGGTGGAGATAGGCTTCATGGCGGCCCGCACGATCACTGGCTCACCATTCGTCACCCCGCCTTCCAGTCCGCCGGCCCGATTGGTTTCCCGGCGAGGACCGTTCGGTCCGACCAGGATGGCGTCATGGACCTGTGTGCCGGCGGTTCTGGCGTTCTCGAAGCCACAGCCGATCTCCACCCCTTTAATGGCCTGGATACTCATGACCGCCTGAGCCAGCCGCCCGTCCAACTTTCGGTCCCATTGGACATAGCTTCCCAGGCCGACCGGCACGTGAAGTGCTTGCACCTCAAAGATGCCACCCAGGGTGTCGCGGTCGCGGCGGGCGCGGTCGATTCGCTCGGTCATCCGCTGTTCGAGGAGGTCGTCCGCCACGCGCACCTCTGATGCCTCCAGGCGCCGGACTATCTCAGGGTCGAACAGGTTGGCCGGAACTCCCGCCACATCGCCAATCTCCAGCACCTGGCTGACCACACGCATGCCAAACTCGTCCAGTAATCGACGAGCGATAGCTCCAATAGCGACGCGCATGGCCGTTTCACGTGCGCTGGCCCGCTCCAGGACGGTTCGCAAGTCGTCCAGTCGGTATTTGGCGGCGCCGGCCAGGTCGGCATGTCCGGGCCGTGGGACAGTCAGCACCGGCTTCTCGCGCCGCTGCTGGTTGGCAAAGTCGCGGTTTTCGATGCGCAGGGCGATCGGCGCCCCGGTGGTTCGATCATTTTCCACACCGCTCAGCCACTCTATGTGATCTCGCTCGATACGCTGCCGCCCACTTCGACCGTAGCCGCTCTGGCGGCGAGCCAGGTCCGTGTTGATCGCTTCGTCCGGTAGGTGCAGGCCCGCCGGCATCCCCTCCAGAATCCCCGTGAGCGACGGCCCATGTGATTCGCCGGCAGTCAGGAAGCGGAGCATGTCGGTACCTCCAGCGCGTGAGCGCAGGCCTCGCGCATCACGGGGATGTCGGGCGCGATACCGGTCCAGAGCTGAAAGGAGAGCGCTCCCTGCTGCACCAGCATCTCCAGACCGTTTGCGATTCGACAACCGCCCGCGGCAGCCTGTGTTAGTAACGGAGTGGTCCGCCCATACACCAGATCGAATACGGCTGTGCGGGAAGATAACCGACAACCGTCGGGCAGCGCTGAGAGAGTGGCCAGGTGTCCCATGCCACGTGGTGTGGTGTTGACCAGCAGATCGGCATGGGTGATAGCATCTATCGCCTTCCGACCGATGGGCAGCACCGTTATTGATCCGGATACGCGCGAAGCCAGATATTCCGCGCGAGCCACCGACCGGTTCACCACGGTCACTGTTGCGCGCTCGACTTGCAGGGCGTGTACCACGGCCAGAGCTGAACCACCGGCGCCGAGTACGACGGCGCGCAGGCCAGCCGGGTCGGGTAGCAGCGAGCGAAGCGCACGCGAGAAACCACCTATGTCGGTGTTATACCCGAACAGCGCGCCCTGCCGATTGACCACAGTATTCACTGCGCCGATCCGGGCCGAGACGTCGATCTGATCGAGGTAAGCGGCAATCCGTTCTTTGTGTGGAATGGTGACATTGAAGCCGCGATAGCCCTGAGCGCGCAGAAGGTGAATCTGGGCTTCCAACTTGTCGCTGGAGACCTGAATGGCTTGATAACTTCCGGCTATTCCTGCCGCATGGAGCGCGGCATTGTGCATGGCAGGGGAAAGGCTATGGGCAATCGGATCGCCGATGACAGCGAGGCGGTTATCCATGCTCAAGGTTGCCTCCCAGAGAACGCAGGACTTGCGCGAAGTTTGGAAAAGACACATCCGCTGCTTCGACTCCATCGACCACCGTCTCGCCCTCCGCTATGCCGCCGGCCACGGCTAGTAGCATGGCCAAACGGTGATCACCGTGGCTGGACACGGTGCAGCCGTGAAGCGCGGTAGGGCCACGAACCACAAAGCCATCCGCCAGCTCGTCTAGATCCGCTCCCAGTCGGCGCAGCGAGGCGGTAACGGCCGCGATTCGGTCTGTTTCCTTGACGCGCAGTTCGGCAGCGCCGCGAATAATACTGGTACCTCGTGCCTGCGTGGCCAGCAAGACCACCAGGGGCAGTTCATCGACCAGGCCGGGTACCTGAGCCGTTTGGATGGTGATGGGCCGCCGTATATGACCGCTGACCCGTAGACGGCCCACGGACTCGCCCATCTCCTGTCGTTGGGCAGAAATCTCGATATTGGCGCCCATCTCGCCAAGCACATCCAGCAGCCCCGATCGAGTCGGATTGAGACCCACCTCGTCGATCGTGACCTCGCCTCCGCCCAGTACTGCGGCTACCACTAAAAACCCTGCTGATGACACATCTCCCGGCACGGACATAGTAAAGGAGTGCGGCATCTGGCCGCCGCGTAGTGTGGCGCGGAGTTCCTCGACCTGTACCTCAACGCCCAGTGCGGTCAGCATGCGCTCGGTGTGATCCCGGCTCCGGTGCGGTTCCGAGACGGAGGTGATGCCGTCCGCGAACAGACCGGCTAGAAGTATGGCCGACTTTACCTGGGCGCTGGCCACCGATTGCTCGTAGTTGATGCCGTGGAGCGTGCGACCGTGTATTTCCAGGGGCGCCCCACCGCTATTCGCGTGGATGCTCGCTCCCATGGCGTTCAGTGGCCCCACGACTCTGGTCATGGGCCGCCGGGACAGCGACTCGTCGCCTATCAGGCAGGACGTAAAGGGTTGACCCGCCAGAATGCCGGCCAGTAATCGCATGGTCGTGCCCGAATTGCCCGCGTCTAGTGGCGCCTGTGGGGCGGAAAGTCTGCCCGTCGAAGCTACCAGGGCCGCACCGCCATCCATCCGAATGTCCACGCCCAACTGCCGCAGGCACTGCGCCGTGCAGTGGACGTCGACGCCAGCAGGTAGGCGGTCGATGCGAGAGTGGCCCGCTGCAAGTGAGGCCAGCATCAAGGCCCGGTGGGCAATTGATTTATCGCCCGGCACCTCCGCTTGCCCCCCGATCAAAGCGGGTGTCACGCGCCATCTCATCGGGCCTGCTCCAGAAGCGGCGCGCAGGCAACTCCGCCGGCCGTCAGAGCCGCTGTCAGTTGATCGTCCTCCTCAGCCTCGATCATCCGGGCCAGATCGGCACATTGGTCCATGAACGTGCGAAAGGCAGACGCGACGTTGGATCGGTTGGCGGCAAGAATCTCGCGCCACAGCTCAGGGGGACTGGCCGCCAGTCGCGTCATATCCCGCAGTGCCGGTCCAGCCAATTTGGTATCTTCCCTTACCAGGGAGAGGGCCAGGGCGGAGGAAAGCAGTTGCGGAAGGTGGCTGGTTCGAGCCAGCACCTGGTCGTGCTGTTCAGCATCCATCTGCACCGGGCGGGCGCGGAGGGCTGCAACCAGTAGCGTGGCCTGGGTGATCGCCGCCTCGCTGGTGGCCGGTGATGGGCACAGGACGAAAGGGCGTCGCCGAAAGAGATCGGGTGTCGCAGCACCTGGTCCGGAACGCTCGTTACCGGCAATGGGGTGGCCGCCGATGGCCCGGTGGGCGCCATGCAATGAGGACATGGTAGAAAGCACCGGCGCTTTCACACTTCCGGTGTCGATAATGATTGCGTCGTGCTCCGCTGCCTCATCGACCGACGGTAGGACGTCGATGATGGCCGGGATGGGAAGCGCCAGGATCACCATGGCGGCTCCCTGCAGGGCCGTCTCCAGGCCACCGGCTAGCTCGTCTACCAGGCCGCGCTCCTCGGCCGTGTACGCCGCGGCTTGGTGCTGATCAAAGCCGCGCACATACCATCCCTGGCGTCGCAGCGCGCTCCCGATGGAGCCGCCGATCAGGCCGAGCCCGATCACGGCGACCCGTTGCGGCGTCACAGGGTGCGTCCGACTGCCACCGCGAGAGGTTGCAACTGGCTCATCAGTGTGGCGAAGCGATCAAGTCGCAAGGACTGTGCGCCGTCGGACAGCGCTTCCGCCGGCCGCGGATGCACCTCGATTATCAGGCCGTCGGCGCCGGCGGCGATTCCGGCCTTGGCTACCGCTGGTACAAAGGTCCACTTGCCCGTGGCGTGACTGGGATCAACCAGCACAGGGAGATGCGTCAGGTGCTTCAGGACCGGAACGGCACTGATATCGAGGGTAAAGCGTGTTGAGTTCTCGAAAGTTCGAATGCCTCGTTCGCATAAGATGACGTTCGGGTTGCCGTTGGCCAGAATGTACTCGGCGGCCATGAGCAGCTCTTCGATGGTGGCGCTCATCCCGCGTTTCAACAGCGTAGGATGGCCGGACCGGCCGATCTCCTGCAACAGTGCGTAGTTCTGCATATTGCGAGCGCCGACCTGCAGGATGTCCACGTGGGAGGCGACCAGGTCAACGTCGTCTGGAGTGAGCACTTCGGTAATAACCGCCAATCCCAGCTTCTGGCGGACGTGGTCCAACATATGGAGCGCTGGTACGCCAAGGCCCTGAAAGCTATAGGGCGAGGAGCGTGGCTTAAAGGCTCCGGCGCGCAACACCCGAGCGCCGGCTTCTTTCACCGCAATGGCCGTCTCCCAAAGCTGCTCCTCACTCTCGACTGAGCACGGACCGGCAATGATGGTCACGGTATTTCCGCCAAATCGGACACTCCCAATCGATACCACGGTATCCATGGGTCGAAAATCACGGCTACCCAGCTTGTACGGCTTCATCACCTGGACCATGTGGTCTACCCCTGGAAGAAACTCCAGCGAGGCCAGTTGATCCGGGGAGTTATGACCGATCACGCCGACAATAGTGGTCTCCTCCCCGGCCGACACACTCGGGCGGTACCCCAGCGCCTCGATCCGTTCCACGACGCGGTCGACTTCCTCCTGGGCGGCATTGCTCTGCATGACGATAATCATAACTTCGGCCTCCGGTGGGGCGGTGATCATGGTGAGCTTCCCTCTTTGGGTAAAAAGAAGACCGGAGGCGATTGCTCGCCTCCGGTCAAAAAGGGCATAACGTGAGGAGCGGACCTTCTTACAGGACCGTCACGCTACGCCCTTATAAAACCAGTAATAGCGGCCGAACACGGCCGGATTGCGCTTTGCCATCGAATCCTCAGCGGCTACCTAACTTTGTCTGAGTATAGACAACACCGGCGGGCCAGTCAAAAAGCGATGCCCCTTTTCCCCTTGTGCCGCATCAAGGAAGCGGATCACAGGCACCCAGCCAGAGCATCGAGTCGGGCTCCCACGTCGAAGCGCTCGACCAGGAGCCACAGCACCCCAGCAGAAACCAAGCTACCAGCCACCGCTATCATCAGTCCTCGGATGCGTTCGCGACTACTGAGGTCGGGCGCCATAGCCAGAGTGAAGAAGGCTCCGAGGATGCTGACCGCCACCGCGATGAGCATTACGGCGTGCTGCACACTGATCAAGCCGATGTTATGACCTTCCGGTGGCCAGTGGACCGCGGGCGGTGGAAGATGCAGCAGGGTACCGTCGCACACGGTGTAGGAAATAGTCTGACTGATGGCCATGACCAGCAGCAGAGCGATAATCCACAGCAACACGGCCACGGCAGACAGCGCTCGCGCCGTCCGGCGGAAGGTGAGGGTTTCGTGCCAGGTGTTGGTGAAGAGGTGATCGAGCATAATAATCAGGAGCGGCTTCCAGGGATAGGCATTTCGTAGTATTCCTGACAGTGTCAAAGAACATATGCTACAGTAACGTGGTTCTTTGCCCGAGTGTTAGCCCAGGTCCGGAGAAGCGGTGGCGAAAACAGTAATCCGCCCCCGAGCCGCGTGGCAGGAAGTGCCGGCACAGCCGCACGAGCGCATCTCCAGCGGCACCCATAAACTCTGGTTGACGGCTCCGCTTGTGCTGGCGGTGTGCGCCTTTGCTCTGCGGCTCTATCGCCTGGATCACGAGCCTCTCTGGCTCGACGAGGGATATACCCTACTATTTTCAGGTCTGCCGCTGGACCGGTTGATCGCGGTGGGCGGAGCGCACGAACATCCTCCGCTGTACTACCTGCTGGTTCACGTCATCATGTCGTTGCGCCACTCCTATCTGGCGCCGCGGCTCCTCTCGGCGGTTTGCGGGTCACTGGCCGTTCCAGCCCTCTTTGCTCTGGGCAGCCGCCTCGGCGGCGCGCGCTGTGGGCTGGTGGCTGCCGCGCTATTGACCGTGTCGCCATTCCATTTGTGGTTCAGCCAGGATGGCCGTGGCTACGAGCTAGCCGGCCTGGCCGTGATACTTTCCTACCTCACCGGCTTCGCGGCGCTGGACCAGCAGCGGAAGCGTGCCTGGGCGCTATATGCGATCTGTACCGCGCTGTGTCTCTATACGGAGTACACGACGGTCTTTGCCTTGCTCCCTCAACTCATGTTTATGGTCAGAGCTCGGCGACGCGGGCTGACACGCGGATTGATGCTGGCTTGGGGCGGTGCAGCGCTCCTTTTCATTCCATGGCTCGGAACACTATTGTTTGACGCCGCCGCGATTGCCGGCAACTACTGGATTCCGCCGCCCAATCCCAGTACGGTGTCGAACACGGTCCTGGAATTTCTTGGTGTGCTCACACCGTGTCCTGGCACACCGTGTACCGGCACGGAACTTGGCCTACCGTTGCTGGCCGGACATGAGCTAGTTCTTGCCGCCCTCGCGCTTGCGGCCGGTGTGCTGGCGGGGCTATGTGCGGCGCGGTATCGCGACTTCACAGCCGGCGTGTTGGCCCTCTGGCTGATTGTGCCTTTTGTGGTCGTCATCACGATTTCCATCGGTCAGTCTCTTTATTTGGACCGTGTCTTTCTGGATGTTACCTTCCCACTCTATTTGCTGCTCGGGCTGGGACTGGCGCGGGTGCGTCGTTCGGCATGGGTAACTGGTGGGCTAGGCACGGCCGCGCTGGCGGCCGCCAGCATGGCGAACCTGGGTCCAATCTACGCGGGTGGCACCAATCCGGACTGGCGATCCGCTGCCCGCGACTTCCACGCGGCCTATCGACCGGGCCAGGCGGTGATTTTCAACCCCGGGGTGCTGCGGTCGCTGGTCTCGTCCTATCTGCCCGTGGGGTGGCAGGCGACCCGTGAGCGCGCTCTGTGGTCCCGCAGCTATGTGGACGTGCCGGGCTGGCAGAAGTACTATCCAACGGTTCTCCACCCCAGCAAGAGAGAGCGGGCTCACATCGAGGCCGTCCTGCGTAGCCGGCAGCTCGCGGAGACGGCTCGTGGCGAACAGCAGGTCTGGCTCATTACGTACGACTACCCTGGGCTGAACGACACGCGACACTGGTTCATCGCGCACGGCTTTCAGCTTTCACTCAGCGAGGAGTACTTGGGAGATACCCGCATCGAACTGTGGAGTCGAGCAGGTCCGTCGAAGTATGCGAGTTCAATGCTGGCCGGCGGCGCCTTTGGTCCAGCGTGGCAACGCAGTGGAAAGGTATTCGTCTCCAGCGGTGTCGCGCGGACTAGGGGGCCGGCTGAACTACGTCGGAAATTTGCGGTACGGCCGGGAGTAGCGTACAGCGTCACCGTGGAGTATCGAGGTATCCCGCCGACTCGACCATTGGTTTCGCTCCAGACGTACGATTCCGTGGGACGCCGGCTCGACGCCTTCCCGCGAACCCAGTGGTACGATTGGCCGGCCAACGGAGTGTGGCTCTCGCAGCCGTTTGGGTTTGTAGCGCCGCCGGATGCGACGCGAGCAGTGCTGCGGTTGCAGACCCTATGGGGGCACGGCGCCTGGCGTCACATCGATGTCTTCGAGGGGTTGTGAACTTGGTCCACCATCGCTAAACTTATGACCGCGAGAACTTTTCCACATTTGAACCAGGAACCACCTTGACTGTCGCTGCGCTACACCGATCGACGGGCGTACATGCCCGCCTGGCGCGCCAACTTGGCGCGCTCTTTGCTGCCATCGCGGGGCTGATGGACATCGTCTCCGCACTCTATCCCGCCATTCATAACCGCGTTGAGGTGCTGCACGACCTGCTGCCCTCCTATGTAATCCGCGGCTCTCAGACTGCCACCGTACTTGTCGGATTTGGTCTTATCTTGCTGGCGGACGGGTTAAGGAAACGGCGGACTCGTGCCCTGTACATCACCATCGCATTACTTTTGGTCTCGGCGGTGTTGAACGTAACCAAAGGACTGGACTTTGAAGAGGCATCCGTAGCCATGGTGTTGGCGGTCGTGCTGCTCGCTTCGCGCCAGGCGTTCGACCTCCCCTGTCGGCCACCAGTACCCCGGAACGTGTTGCAGCGCGCGGGTACCGTCGCCCTGCTGTACTATTGCTATCTGCTGGCTGGATTCCTTATTCTGCGCCGCTTTATCGATCCAACGCCGAGTGTGCGCGGAGCGACCATGGAACCGTTCCGACTCCTCATGGATGTACCGTACTACCACTATCTTTCCGCGCAAGCCAGGTGGTTTGAGCGATCGCTTGCGTTCCTGGGCTGTGCGGTTGCTCTGTACTTTGTGGTGCAGGTGCTGCGTCCCCTGGCGCCGACGCGCCATGCCACCATGGCTGAAATCGAACGGGCGCGGGCATTGATCCGACGCTGGGGCGTCGATACTCTGTCGTACTTTGCGCTGCAGGATGGTCGCAGCTATTTCTTCGATGCGACGGGCGAAGCTTTTCTGTCCTATCGTCTATGGGGCAACGTGGCCCTCGTGGGAGGCGATCCGATCGGCGCCCCGGAGCGGTTACCCCATATGGTCCAGTCTTTTCTGGACTTCGCCGAAGCCAACGGCATCGAACCCTGCTTCCTTGGAGTCGGACCAGATCACGTTCACCTGTACCATTCGGCCGGCTTGCGCACGCTGAAGATCGGCGAGGAAGCGATAGTCCGTCTTTCAGACTTCGACGTTGTGGCTTTAAAGCGAAAGGTTCGGCGCGCGGCTCGCCACGTTTCCGAGCTGGGCATCGAGTGCATTATCTATCGCCGAGATCAGGTACCGGAGAGCGTCATGATTCAGATTCAACAGATCTCGCACGAGTGGGTCGAGTCCAAGGGCGGCGGCGAGCGCGGCTTTTCCATGACGCTGGGGCGACTGCCCCGGCCCTCGGACCATGACTGTGAGATCGTGGTGGCGCACCAGGGAGGCCGGGTGTACGGGTATCTGTGCGTGGCGCCGGTGTACCGTGGCGAGTCGTGGTCGCTCGATGCCATGCGGCGCCGCCCGGATAGCCCGAACGGGCTGACTGAGTTCTTGGTTATCCATGCGGCCCAGGCATACCGGGATCGGGGCTATGATCAGCTCAGTCTCAACTTCGCGGCGCTCGCCAACTCCGCGGACGACATCGACTCGCGAGGAGTTGAGGAGACGCAGCGTTTTCTGTTCGAGCACCTTTCGTCGGTCTACCAGCTAAAGTCTCTCTACCAATTCAACAGCAAGTTTGAGCCACTCTGGCGGAGCCGCTACTTGGCATACCGCGACGTGCTGAAGATTCCCAAGTTGGCCGTGGCGATCGCCCAATCGGAGGACCCAATTCGACTACCATCTCTGGAGGGCGTATTCAAGCGTTAGATCACCGCGAGCCTCATTTCAACCGGTGGGAGCGAATGCCATGATTCCAAAAGAACGTCTTGATCGTTTCTGCACGTCGCAGCCTGGCCCGCACGCGGTGGGCCTGTGGTGGCTGGCACAATCCGGCTTTGTGGTTCGCAGCGATCAGGCGACTGTGGTCATCGATCCGTTTCTTGGGCCCAACCCGCAACGCGCCGTGCCGCCCCCTTTCGCGCCAGAGAACTTCACCAACGTCACCATGTTGGCCTGCACCCATGAGCACATCGACCACTTTGATCCGCCTAGCGTGTCTGGAATAGCCGCCGCTTCGCCCGATGCCATGATCGTCGTTCCGGAGCCTATCGTTTCCATGGTGACCGATCTTGGTATCGCCGCCAACCGAGTTATCGGCGCACAACCGGGAGAAACTATCACTCACGGCGGTGCGACGCTTCACCCCGTGCCCGCCTGTCACGGCACCAACATGGACCACGCCTACAGTTTCGGGAAGGAGCAGTCGAACGGACTGTATCGCTTTTTGGGGTATGTAGTGGAGGCGGGTGATCTACGCGTGTACCATGCCGGCGACACTCTGGTGTATGACGGAATGGTCGAGACGTTGCGAGCGCTGCAGGTGAACGTGGCGTTGCTGCCGATCAATGGACGCGACTACTTCCGGGAAGCGCAGGTTCTGGTTGGCAACATGAATCCACGTGAGACTTCCGATCTCAGTGCGAAAATCGGCGCCGACCTGCTCGTTCCCATGCACTACGACATGTTCGAAGGCAATCTCGGGTATCCAGCCCAGGCAGTGCAGATGGTACGGCAGTACCACCCAGAGGTAGCAGTCGCTGTGCCGAGCGTTCAGCAACCTTTTGGGTTCGCGCGCCTCGGCGGGTAGAGTCTCACTTCCGGCGGCGCTTGGCCGCCAGAAGTTGCGATGTTGTGCCGGCCGCGTCCTGTTCACTTGGTCCGGGTTCTGCTCCGGCCGGGACATGGGCCGAAGGCATGGAAGGTGTCTTCGGTGTCGGAACAGGAACCTTGATCGCTGCTGCGCGGACGTGGGCTTCCCTGGCCACGGATGGCGCGGGATTCACCTTCCGGGCTGGTTCGGTAGATCGCGCCGTTCTTTGCCGCCGGAGGGTGTTCAGCGGCGCTACCGCGGGCGCACCATCCCGGGCCGGATGACGGATGCCGAGGAAAGCCAGGCGAATGGTGGAGAGGTCACGCCGACTCACGATCAAACGTCGCACGCCGATGTCCACCGGTAGGAGCAACAGCGCCAGTAGCCAGAGCCAGGTACTCAAGGATTGGCGAGCGAACACCGGGTCGAGGTTGTCCTGCCAGGCGGCGTTCGGCTGAGAGACGATGCTTCCTCCACCCGCATTTGCCAGGGCGCGCGCAAAGGGAATATTGGTTCCAGTAGTCCGATACTCTGCTGAGTAGGGAACGTCCAAGCCAGTCTCACCGGCTTCGGCGTGTGAGACCCCGCGTGCGTCCACGCTGATAAAGTAGGCGCCCGCGGCGTTGGCGAGAAAGGCCCCCTGGTAATGGCCCGGCGCGGCAGGCTGAAGCTGAATGGTGGCTGAATGCAGGTCCGGCCCGAGGACGTGAGCGGTGACGCTGGGGTTCGCGCCCAGCGACGGCGGGGTGTCGATCGAGATGTAACCTTGCCCTTGCCCGCTGCTGGCGTTGATGAAGAGGCGTCCACCTTGGCTGGCGGGCAATGCCCAGGAGACCAGGTTCGCCCAGAACCGGTTGGCGCCGGGAGCCTGCAGCCAGTCCCGCGTCCATAAACCAGCCGCGTCGCTGGTCCAGGCGACCGATCTCCCCAGACCGAATTGCCAACCGGCCAAAACTGGATCGAGTTTGTTGCTGACCAGGACCATCTCACCTGTTGGCTTCGGGGTGGTGGCGACATAGCCGGTAAGAGGAGGCACCCCGCGTACGTCCCGGAGCATGGGATTGGGCGAGAGTTCCTGCGGATAGAAAGTCCCCGCCACAATCCCTGAGCGTGCTACCGTCCGCGCCTCGCGCAGAAAGATGTTTGGAATCGCGGAGGTATTGTCGCCTCGATAGTAGCGCCCGCCTCCCCATCTGGCAATGTTTTGCATGGTCTGAGCGTCGTTGAAGCCAAGCCCGTTGGTGGCGACGCTTGAGATCGTCACACCGCCGGCTCGGATTCGCTTCGCGACCGCTTCGTATGCCGGGTCCTCAGCATCGCCATCACCCAGGAGGATGATGTGTTTTACCCGAGCATGTGTTTTTTTCAGCGCATCATAAGCAGCTTGCAGATCGGTGGCATAGCTCTGCGGGTCGCCTGGTTGCATCTGGTTGATGGCCCGATCTATGGTGGCCTTGTTGGTGACGTGCTGCAGTGGCACGGCAAACTGCCCGCTACCCAACGCATCGTTGACGGCGATCTGATCCTGCTCGGTCAGGAGTCCGATGACTCCCTTTCCGGCTTGCTTCGAGATATTGACCTGATTGTTGGACTCGAGGTTTTCGATCACCAGTACCACGGCGGCACTGGGCAGGTCCTTGCGCTTGGGCAGATCCATCTTGACTGGCAGTGCCTCTTCCAGCCCGGTCTGGCCGTACCCGCCCATGCCATACGACTCGCGACCACCGATCACCACCAGTCCGTGACCTAGGTCGCGCACGTATGGTACGAGCTCGCTCACCAGGCTGGGGTCGAGTGAATCGGCTGGGGTGTCGACGATGACCACAGCGGCGTAGCGCTGCAAGTAGCTGAGCGTGGGTACGACGGCATCCGGAGTCTGGAAATCGGCGTGGATGCCAGTGGTGTGCAAACTATCCAGTACGTTGGCTGCTTCATTTCGAGTGGGCGAGATGACCAGCACTTTGGGTGGGCCGGCCACCACGGTGAAGGCAGAGCCCTGGTTGTTCTCGAACTGGGTGTCGATCTGAGGGGTGATGTGGACTTGATAGGTGTGAAAGCCGGAATGAAGAGAAGGCTGTTCAAAGACATAGTGGTTTCCGCCGCTGTGAACCGTCTCGGACCGACTCAACACGAGGGTGCGATCCCGGTAGATTTCGAGGCCCATGACGGTGTCGATCGATGATCGGACCGCCACGTCGATCGAAAAATGTTCCTGGGGACGGAGCTGTGACGGGATAGTCACGCCGTCCACCAGCACTTCTGGACCGCCCGCCACACGGACCGGCCACACGTCGACTCTGGTCCCCAGGGAGCGTAGCAGGCGGGCCGTCGCCAGCGCGTCACCGACGTTTTGCTGGCCGTCGGTCATGACCGTGACCCTACGCCGGTAGCCGTCCGGCAGAATGGCATTGCTCAGCAACAGGCCATCCGCGAGATTGGTGTAATCCTGGTTGACGGTGGTCTGGAAGCCGTCGAAACTGGTCAGAGCGGAAGGAGGCTGTTCCACCCGCGCATCCCGACCAATCGCTACCACGCCGATCTGATTGTCGGAACCTCGCTCTCGAACGATCTGGTTGATGAACCGCTGCATGTCGCTTTTGGCGTGGTAGTCACTGGCCGAAAGATCCGCCGCCAGAACCACCGCTTGCCGGCTTTGCGTGAGGTTGAGCCCGGCGCCGGCCAGGCCCAGGATAATGGCAGCTAATAGCGCCAGGCGGATCGCCAGCGCCACTCGCGCGCGGCGCTGGCTGAGATTGACGTAGCCGTTTCGCCAGAAGAGAACGGCGAGGGTAAAGAATGGCACGGCGAGCAGGAGCGCCAGCGGGTGATCGAATGAAATCATGTCAGCGCCTGAAGGCGAACCACCACTCTGCCGACAGGAGCGCCAGAACTGCCAGCGCGAAGGCCCAGGCGACGCTTACCGGCACGCCCACTGTCCGGGTTGATCCAGCGTGCGGTTGACCCAGCACCACGCGAGAGCGTCCGCCTGCGGGAGCGGGTCGCGCTGGAAAGAAATTGACGGCAAAGGTACTGGCACTTGGCATGGACCCGCCGATGGCTGTCGCGGTATACAGGCCGGGTTGTGTCGTCCCGGTGAAGGGGGGGAAGGGTGATCCCATATGATCCGTTTCCCCATTGGGTCGAGCGATGTCGATCTGGTGAGTGCCGGGAGGCGGAAAGAATTGGACCGACTGGCCGGCAGCCACGTCGGTGGTACCGAGTCCCAGACCCGGCGCCAGGTAGTGGAGCAGATTTTGCATGAGGATAGGAAAGCTGATGCGGAGCGGCCAGTCGGACTCTTGCAGGTTGAACGGCATGAGCGCCACGCGAGTGCCGTTGTTCTCACCTGCGGCCAGCACGGTCGCGCCGCCCGAGGCAGCCACCGGCAGCAGCCAGCCCGGCATGGTCACGGCTCGGGCCCGGCCGACATGAACATCCGAGAGATCGACGAACTGAAGCAGTGAGGCGATCCCGGCCGAAGCGGGAACTGAAGCTGAAGCTACCGTACCGCCGGGCCGATTCGCGCCAATGCCGATCGCGCCGGTGTGGCCCTGAGGCGGCGACACCAGTAGCACCGGTGTAGTGGGTAAGACCGTCGGCAGCATACCGTCGAAGACGACGAGGTCGTATCGTAGCGCCAGGGAGGCATGATAGGCGGACGGGGCAAGCAGGCTCAGTTGGACCGTCGGATCCAGGGAGAGTGCCGTCTGGAGAAAGAAGTCGTTCTTTGACACCAGGAGAATCCGCCGCTGTCTCCCAGCGGCGGCGACCGCCCACGCTGCCTTGTCGGTGGAAACGTCGTCGGCGTGGGTGAGTTGAACCCGCAGCGTATGCGGGCGCGGGGGAAGATCGGTCCAGAAGAGAGTTTGCTGTTTTCCGGGGGCCACCGTAAGCGGGCGGACGTCGGCCAATTGACCGTCTACGAACAGATTGAGATCGGATTCGGCGGTGCCAGCGCCAAAATTGCCGACGCGGGCCAACGCCTGGGTCTGTCGTCCCCCCTCGGTGGCGCTAAAGGCCGTGATGCCCAAATCGTGCAGATGACCGCCAATGCGCACAATCTCGACCGGGAATGGTACCCGGATCGGGAGCGTGGAAATACCGCTCTCGCGGCTGGTGAGAACCACAGCGCGAGTGGTCTGGCCATTCCGGGCCAGTGAGGCGGCGAAGCTGAGAGCTGCCAGGAAGTTGGGGGGGGAGACACCCACGCGGAGGCGGTCGATGGCGCGGCTGATCGCTCCGCCATCACTGCTTTCCGCGGTCTTTAACGCCGGTTCCGCGCTCATGCCGATGATGCTGGCCACGTTTCCGGCGGGAAGGTCGTTGGCCAGGCTATGGGCCTGGGCCAGGGCCGCGGCAAAGCGGGAAGGCGCCACGTCCTGCGCCTGCATGCCATATGACTCGTCCACGATCAGGATGAGATCACCGCGATAGTGATGGGCGCTGCTGTAGGCCGGGGCAGCCAGGGCCAGAACCAGGGCCAGCAGCGCCAGCAACTGGAGCAAGAGCAGGATACTGGGGCGCAACCGTTGCCAGGGCGCGTTGGCCTGTACATCATCGAGCGCCCGCTGCCAGAGGAGTGTGCTCGAAATTACCTGCTGCTGTCGCCTCAACTTGAGAATATACATGGCCACGACTGGGACAGCCAGTGCCGTGAGCGCGAGCGCGAGGGGTGTCAGTAGCGTCATCCCAGCAGTCCTCCGGCGTGCAAACCGGCCAGGACTGTGTCGGAAATCGAGGCGTCGCTGCGCAACTGCAGGAAAGTTACCCCCTGCCTGCGGCAGTACTCGCGGACCTCGGCGGTGTGAGCGGCCAACTCCTCCTGGTAACGCTTGAGCAGACGAGGAGAGACCGTGATTTCCACCTCACGGCCATTTTCCACATCTCGCAGCTTCCAGTCCCCGCGGATGCCCGGGTCTATCTCTTCGGGAGCGAGAATCTGAATCAGGCTGACCTCCTGCCCGGCGCCACGGAGGGCGCGTAGTCCCGCTCGCCAGTCCGAGTCGCTGAGCACATCGGAGAGGACGATGGAGATGCCTCGACCGCGGCGAACGTGCTGGAAACCTCGCAGTGCGGTGAAGTCGGTCTGTCCTTCAGGCGAGGACAGCACAGTGGAGATACGTCCCCAGATCTCGGGAATAGCTGCCTTGCCGCCTCGCGGCGGGTAATACCGGTCGAGCTTCTCCCCCCACCCCGCCACCGCCACCATGTCATAGTTGTGGAGCGCCACGTACGAGAACACCGCCGCCAGGCGGCCGGCGAACAGCGCTTTGGAGGGATTGCCGTAGCGCATTGAGGTCGAGCGATCCAGGAAGAGAGTCAAGGTGGTCATCTCCTCCGCGCTGTAGAGCCGAAGGAACAGGCGGTCGAGCCGTCCATACACCTTCCAGTCGATTCGTCTGAAGTCGTCGCCGGGGGCATATTCGCGGAAGTCGGCAAACTCTACCGACGATCCACGGCGTGGCGACCGGCGCGGACCAGCGGCGAGGCCAGGAACCGGGTGACGGCTGAGCACCGCGAGACGCTCCAACTTCTGCAAGAAGGGGCCGTCGAAGCCGAAGAGAGTGGCAGGGTTAGTTGCCATCGCTGGGCGTCATGGGACTGGGACTTGCTCCAGGAGTCTGTCGATCAGGGTGTCCGAGGTGAGACCCTCGGCCTGTCCCTCGAAGTTGAGCAGCAGGCGATGGCGTAACACCGGGTGTGCCAGGGCCTGCAGATCATCGATCGAAACGTTGTATCGTCCCTCCAGCAGTGCCCGCACCTGGGCGCAGGTAACCATAGCTTGAACACCGCGCGGGCTGGCTCCCGCCCGCACAAACTGCTTGACAGCATCCACCAGTGACAGCTCTGGGTGGGTAGCGACGATCAGCGCGACCGCATAGTCGAGAACCGGGCCGGCGATGGGGACAGCGTGTGCCACGGTCACCATGTCACCAAGTTGTCCCCCGTCCAGGATTGGCTTGACTAATGGGGCGGAGGTAATGGTCTGCTGAATGATGCCGCGCAGTACCGCGGGGCCGGGGAAAGGAACCAGCACTTTCAGGAGGAAACGGTCGAGCTGGGCTTCCGGCAGCGGATAAGTGCCTTCCTGTTCCAGCGGATTTTGCGTGGCCAAAACAAAGAAAGGCAGGGGGAGACGATGGGTGTCGTTACCGACGGTGACTGTCCGCTCCTGCATCGCCTCCAGCAGTGCGCTCTGCGTTTTAGGCGTAGCTCGGTTGATCTCATCCGCCAGAAGGAGGTGGGCAAAGAGCGGCCCTGGCTGAAAAGCGAAGGATCGGCGGCCATGCTCATCCTCCCGCAAAATCGTGGTTCCGGTGATATCGGCCGGCATCAGGTCCGGGGTGAATTGGACGCGAGAGAAGGAAAGGCCAAGCACCGCGCCCAGGGTGCGCACCAGCAGCGTCTTCCCCAGTCCGGGCACACCTTCCAGTAGCACGTGACCGTTGGCCAGGAGAGCGATGATGGTCTGCCGAACCACCTCTGGTTGACCGAGGATTACTGTCTGGACCGCGGTTTCCAGGCGGCGAGCCTGGTCGACGAAGTCGGCAATGGCCTCGTCGCCCACCGGCGAACGGGACCGCTCAAGGGAAGGCTGCGGGCTGATCATACTGTTCGATCCTTACCGTGATATAGAAGAGAAATACTGGCGTACATATGCTTGCATTGACGGCGGCAGAGAGGCGCGGTCGAGGGCAGTATGCGCCGTCTGTTCATACTGGCCAATGACCTGCCGGTAGGGAACGGTCGAACCGCGCAGCGGTGCCCCACTTGGCCCGCCGTTTTGAATGGTGTGCGTGCCCTTGCCGAACTTCCCCGGTATGTACGCCCGCGTACCCAGGTGTCCGCTGCCCCGGCCACCGGAGCCGCCGCGTCCGCCGCCTATGCCATGACCTCCGGTTCCGCCTGCGCCACCGCTGCCGCCGGAGCCCCGCCCATTTCCGGACCCCTGGCCCCGACCTGTTCCTTGAGCAGTGCCTGTTCCGTGCCCCTGGCCCTGTCCGGAGCCGTTACCCTTGCCCTGGCCCTGCCCGGAGCCATTACCCTTGCCCTGTCCCTGCCCGGAGCCGTTGCCTTTGCCCTGACCGCTCCCCGATCCCTGACTCGTCGGGGCATTCCCCGAGGATGAACTGCCACCTGCCTCAGTGGAGAGGCCCGAGACGCCGCCCTTCATGGACTCGAGACCGGCGGTGGCGGCGTTCGCGCGGGATAGCGCGGCCTGGGCACTTGGCGACCGGTCCAGTGCGGCGGCCGCCTCTTGCAGCGCGCCTGCGGCCGTTTTAGGGTCCTGGTAGGCAAGTGAAGAGGCGGCCTGCTGGAGGGCATTGCGCATCGTGCTGTCCGACGTGCTGCCGGCTGCTTTGGCCAGGGACCGCGCCAGTGCGGCGCGTTGCGCCGCGGACATGTGAGCGAGTTGCTTGGCCAGCCGCCGCAGGGTATTGGCCGCGGCGTTTAACGCCTTTTGGCTGTTGCCGGATGCCTCCGCTCGCTGCTGCGCATTCATTCGAGAAGCCAGAGCGCGATTGAGCTGCGACACGGCAGCCGGCTTGATCGGGTGGAGCGAGGCAGCGATGCGGCGTAGCTGTTGTTGTGTGGCGGAAATCGCCCGTAACGCCGTCGCCCGATTTGATGCATGCAGCAGTTGACGGCGGAGATGCTGCAGGGCAAGGTTCAGGTTTCGCATTGCGATATCGTGCCGCGTGACCGGTCCAAGACCCAGGTTTACCTTGCGTACGATCTGAGGAATCCCGGTTTGCAGCGCGTGGTGCACGCGCTGTTGATCGGCGTACGACGTCTGGACAGTTCCCCGGGCAGCAGGTAATCCCACCAGGGTCAGAGCGAGTACAAGGATGAGGACCAGAGCGGCAGCGCCTGACTCGCGCCTGCTGAACTGTCCGCGGGCACTCTCGCGCGGTTTAAGCCCGACCAGCCGGCGACCGGCATCAATCCTCTGAAGTTCGGCGAGGGGTAGATCGGAGGTCCGCAACTCGAGAGCCGTGGTGAGACGGTCATGGAGATCAAAGTGATGGTCCACCGCGCGGGCAGTCTGCAATCGATCCGGCCAGCGGCGGATTCCGATTGCCAGCCCGACCAGAAGACCCGCGACGAGGGCGCCGGCCGCGACCAGCATGGCGGCCGAGAAGACGTGTAGATGAGCGGCGCCCAGGACGAACAACGCCACGATCTCACCGGCCAGCAGACCGCGCAGCGCCCAACTCGCCGTTCGGCGCAGCCCGAGTTGTCGTCGAGCGGGAGCAAGGACAACCAGAACGTCGAACGGCACGGATTCCCGCCCTTCCTCTCCGTTCGAACTCATGACGCTTCCCGATTCAGCCAGCGCGGCGTCGAGCGGGCGAAATACGTGGTGAGGCCGAGCAGAACAGCGGAGACCACCAGAGAGAGAACGGCAAACGCTTCCCAGAGCGGCATGGTGCCCGGCAGGTCGAATGGGTGATGGATCGAGCCGAGCCCGCCGAGAAACGAACTACCGCTGCCATTGGGTAGCGCGGAAGCGAGCGCCGCAAACGGATCGAATCGCGCCAGTGGAGTCAGTGGGGGGAGAGGAATCGGTCCGGGAGGCCGATTTGGTCCGGGAGGCGAGTACTGTTGTGTGCCCCAGTTTTCGAGGTACATGGCCAACAGGGTGATGCCCACGCCAAGAATGAGGGCCACGATGTTGCTGATAATCATGGCGGCCGCCAGCCGGCGAGTGAGGGCGGAAATAAAGAGGCTGGTGGTCCCCAGGAGGAGCACCGTGGCCAGAAAGACGACGTACACGTGGATGACGTCCTGAGGAGCGACCCCGCCAAACAGAAAGACCAGACTGAATAGTGGGAGCGAGGCGAAGATTAGCAGGATGTTAAATGCCAGCCCCGCGATGAGTTTGCCCCAAACGATGCCGAAGGTTGAGAGACGGGTGACGAGTAGCAGGTCCCAGGTCTGGCGCTGGCGCTCGCCGCTGATGGCGCCAGCGGTGGAGGCAGGCGTCACGAACAGTATGAGGAGAAGCTGGAAGGCCGCTAGAGCCTGAAAGAGCTGGATGCCCACCTGCGATGCCTCACCAGAGGTGGGGCCGGCTTGCTGCATCAGGAAGCCGATCGCGATAATGCCCAGGACGACCATGTATGTGCTGATCACGGCAATCGACCGCCAGCCACGCATGCGGGTCCGCAACTCCTTGGCGGCCACCGAGTTGTACAGCGCCCTACGCGCCTGGATCATGCATCCACCTCCCCCAATTCGGTGACATGGAGGAAAATATCCTCCAGAGTGCCGCGTTCCAGGGCGAAGGCAGTTACCTGGACGCCACGTGCCATCAGCCGCGACAACAGCTCGGCCAGTTCCCGGTCGCCGCCCTCAAAGGCCGCACTGACGGTATGATCGTCGTCCATCCGCAGGTCGTCGCACGCACTGTCGGCCTGGATGACGGCCCACGAGGGCTCCGCTTGCGTAGGGTGGAGAACTCGAACTCGCAGTTGAGGTCCATGTGAGAGTGCGGCGATGACCGCGTCCACCGATCCTTCGGCGATGATCTCTCCAGCGCGAATGACACCGATATCAGTGCACATCTCGGCTAACTCTGGGAGGATGTGTGAACTGATCAGGATGGTCTTGTTGAGCTTACTCAATTCACGAAGGATCTCGCGCAGTTCAATCCGCGCACGGGGGTCCATACCGGATGCCGGCTCATCGAGCAGGAGTACCTTGGGATCGTGGATCAGACAGCGCGCCAGCCCCAGGCGCTGCTTCATCCCGCGAGAGAGCACTTCGACCGGCTCGTGGCGCTTGTCGGTCAGGTCGACCAACTCCAGGAGTTCGTCACACAGCTGGCGTCGACGGCTGAGCGGTATGCGGTGACTGGCGCCGTAGAAGTCCAGATACTCTCCGACAGTCAGGCTATCGTAGACGCCAAAGAAATCCGGCATGTAGCCTACGCGGTCGCGAACGCTACCCGGATCGACCAGCACGTCGATACCATCCAGTTTCACCGATCCCGAGTCCGGCTTCTGCAGGGTGGCCAGGGTCCGGATGGTGGTGGTTTTACCCGCTCCGTTGGGGCCTACGAATCCGAAAATGCTGCCTCTGGGCACATGCATCGAGAGACCATTAGCCGCCGTGGTGCGACCGTACCGCTTGACCATATCGTCGATCTCGATTGCATAATCGGGCGCTGTCTCCGCCAGCACCGCACTGTCCGGGCGTTCAGCTAGCTCTGTCATGCAGACACTCCATCGCCGGAAATCTGGAGGTTCCGGTGGATGTCCGTGATCCGAATGTCCTGCGAGTAGTCCCCGGCTACCAGCTTTACCAACAGCGCTCCCTGGGAAGAGACGAACCTATCCGGGTTTTGGAGCGCGGCATAGCCCAGATCAAGGTTGATCGTCGCCCATCTTCCTGCTCGCCAGTCCCAGACGCGCCCCAGGCCCGCCCCAAGTGCGCCGCCTGCATCGACATTCAACCATAGGTGCTTGAAGTGCACGTGACTCGCGTGGGGAAGGTCGAATTGAAATGTGGCAGAGCCACCGCTGCCGACGTAGATCGAGTTTGGCCCCGGCGGCCAGCAGCAACCGTTCTGGGTCTGCTGTGGTACCAAATTGACCAAATTGGCCCCGATGGTGCCGGTGCGAAGCGTGAATGGGCCGGGCGCGAAGTTGGCTGATAGCGGCGAGACGATAAGGTTGAGATCGCGTCGTTGCGGCGCGGAGCCATCAACCTGGATGGAGCCCAGCGGCTGTTGGTTCCAGGCCACGAACAAGATCTCTCCCAGCGTCGATACGTTCTGCGCGTCGGGTAGTTGGGTGACCACGTTGCGGACACGATCGTCGAAGGTGTGCTCTGGCTGCGCGGAGGAGCCGGGCCCGCCGAAGCCTCCGCCAAAGAATCGCCCCCCTAATGCAGGACCCTGGCAGTTAAAACAGACCGGGCCACGTGAGAAGAACATCCCACCGCAACATTGGGGCTGGCCATACATCCGATACCAAAATGGCGAATAGTTGTTGTCGTAGACATCGACGTACGGCTTGACTCGAACGGGAATGGTCTTCTCGGGAGGCATGTCGGCCAGGTGGAGTATTGCCCGCCCGGCAATGATTGCCGGGTGTATTAGCGTGAGCGGTGTGTCGTTGTGAACAGCACCCACGATGAATCCGTTTCGGTCGATGTGCAGCTGGCTCTGCACTCTGCCCGGGACATTGACCGTGGTATGGAGCGCGACATTGCGCATCGACCACATGTTCAGCCCGAGAAACTGAACCTGAGTCTGCGCCCCTTCCTGAAAGCGTAACCCGAGCGGTCCGGGGGCGGGCTGTCCCGGGCCACCGCCGTAGTAGTTGATCTGCGGCACGTACTGCGGAAGCGCCTGACCGTCGTAAGTGAGTTGATAGTCGCCGCGGACCGGCGCAAACAGGCCGAGATAGAGGGCCGCCGGGTGCGGGCCGGCACGTCCATCGAGGGTGACCATGCCGACGGAATTGATGAGCACCGTGCTGCCCTTAAGGTGGTAGGCAACACCGAACGTGGCGCCCATACAGAGGATCGCGCCCACAGGAATAGTGACCCACATGAACTCTCGTCGGCGAAAACGCCGGAGCACAAGGAAATTCAGTGGTCCCAGCAGCAGAATGTAGAGCACCGTGAGAATGATGAAGAGCAGGATGGAGGGCAGGGCGGCGGCCGGAACATTGTCTAGCTCGCCGGCGATGTTCATCGGCGGGCCGAAGTTATTAAAGAAAGGCGAGGGGGAAGACATCCCCTGAGGCAAGGTAGTACGTCCCGCCGCTGCCGGTGTGGCGCGTACGAACAGGTCGGTCATGATGCGGGGCGACGCCGACCAGTGGGCCATGGGATCGAGTGACGGGTCAAACGCCAGGTACAGCAACTGGCCCTTGCCCAGGGCGGCCTGCACCGCCAGTGGGACTCCCTGCGTTGAGGCGAGAACTGTGCCCTGGGGGGCACGGAGTACGCTGATCCCGGTGGGACTTTCGCTTTTTGGTGGCGAGACCTGTTGGATGCTCATCAGACCGAGCAGGTTAGAAACTGTTCGCGCGCCTGTCAGGTGGCCGGGAACCAGGTCGAGGGGAAGAGGGCGCAGTGTTTCTTGCCAACTTGGTCCGCCCACCAGGACCAGGGCCCCGCCGTTACGTACGTACTGCTCAATGGCCGCCAGTTGGTCGCCATCCAGACGGGAAACCGAGCCGTCGTTGACGACGATAAGGTCGAAGTTGGCCAGGGCGTCGGGCACCGGATCCACCATATCGGGCGTAAGTCGCACCAGACTGATGGGTGACCCGGTATGCGGATCAATGTGCCTGATCCAGTTAATGCTGGCGGGGTCGCTGGTGAGGGCTCCGATGCTGAGACTGGTTCGATCGAAGGTCGTGGGGGAGTCGGTAGTGGTGGCGAGAACGCCGCCCGCATTGCGCAATTGGACGTCTATCCCATTATTGACGCTGGGATTGATGCTGGCAGCGGGCACATACAGGGTCACCTGTTTGGTGGCGTCGGCGGGAAGGACTACCGGCATCTGATAGAGAGCGCGATACGATGCGCCGGAAGGGGGACCGCAGCAGCCCTGGTTATTGCCGGAGGTACTGCCATCGGGAATCTCTAGGGTGCCGGAGATGGTGTTTGCACCGCGGTTACGTGCGGTGACCCTCACCGGAATCCAGGCGGAGTCGCGGTACGACTCGTTGTAGCCGGCTGCCTCGCTGAGAGTGACCGGCGGTGGGGCAGTCGGCTTCTTGTGGCGGCTGCTCTTTTTCGCGATGCCGGACGCGGCTCGCATGGCATCCCCCCGGTCTGCATGGTGCAGCGCGGCGCCGGCGGATGGCTCGCCCGCGGTCCATGCCGGCGCTGCCGCGAGCGGCCCCAGACCAACAACAAGGATTACAGCCAGGAGCACTGAGCGAACCAGGGCGCGCACCATAGGGCACCTCATACGATCATGTCTCCATATATAACGCGCACCGGCACATTTCGTTACACGTGTTTGTACCCGATATCCTGCACGCAATCGGTGGCTAATGCAAGAGTCGCCGTGCCGCCGGCTCTCGAACCGCGGTTATCAGGTGGCGCCGCGCAATGTAGTGCAGCCCCGAATCCGCTCTACCCGTCGGACCCGCTGGCCTCACCGGGCAGAGCCACGAGGTCGCGATCGAAGATGGCATCAATCAGCCAATCGAGACCAACGCGGACTTTCTTGATGGTACCCGGTAGTTTAGCCAGATAAATGGCTCGCCACATGGCCCAGGCCACGATACCGCTAAAGCGTAGACCGAAAACTTGTGCCACGCCGGCCCGTTTGCCCACGATGGCGAACTCACCGATCGACTGGTAGGTGAAGGTCCGCAATGGCTCGCCCCGAATGGAGGCCGCGATGTTGTGGCCAACCATGGCGCCCTCGCGCGTCGCATTCTGCGCGGTCGGCGCATAGCTGCCCTGACCGTTCGCATGTGGGACTTCCGCACAGTCGCCGAGAGCCCAGATACCCGGGTGGTCCGCCACCGCGCAGGAGCCGTCCACAGTGACTCCATGATGGTGGCCAAGCTTCAACCCGGCCTGGGCGATGACCGGCGCAGGCGTTACGCCACCGGTCCAGATAAAGGCGTGGGTGGCAAGCCGCTTCGTGTCGTCGCCCGATTTTGACTTGATCTCAGCCCAGTCGGGGCCGGCGCCCGTGATGCTGGTCTGGAGTAACACCTCGACACCGCGCTGCTCGAGGCGCCGTTGCGCGTAGTTCGCCAGTCCCGCGCTGAGTTCAGGAAGCAAGCGGTCCCCGGGATGGACCAGCACGGTGTGGATATCTGACGGATTGATTGTCCGATAGTGCTGCACGCTCCCGCGCACGAGATCGTTAAGCGCCGCCATGGTTTCCACACCAGAAAAGCCGCCTCCGCCGACGACAAAGGTCAAGAGCCGGCGTCGAACGGCGGCATCAGTCTCCTCGTCGGCTCGTTCGAGCAAGGCCAGCGCACGATTACGGATGGCTATCGCCTGATCGATAGACTTGGCGCCGAGGGAGTGCTCCCGCAGGCCGGAGATCTGTCGATAGTTGATGACCGAGCCGAGCGATATGACGAGGTGGTCGAACTGCATTATCCGGTCGGCCTGCGGCGCCCCACTGTCGCCGCCACCAATCAACAGCGTCACGGTTTTGGCCGCCGCATCGATGCGCTGGACCCGTCCCTGTTCAAACTTGCAACGAGGAGCCAGTGCTCGCACGGCTCCCACGATCGCCTCGGCATCAACCTCGCCCCCGGCCACCTCCGTCAGCATGGGAGTGAATAGCGAGAAGTTGTTCTGGTCAACCAGCGTGAGACGGCACTCAGCGCCTTCCGGGAACTGCTTGGAAAGCTCCTGAGCTACTGCAATGCCAGCAAAGCCGGCTCCCAGAATAAGCACGTGGGGGAGTGGTTGTTCAGTCATCTGTACCTCGTTTCCAGGCGCCGCGCGATGGGTGGTGTACTTCATGGTGGCACGGTCAGGAGGCATCCACGAAACGGTATGTGATGTCAGTGGCACTCCCGGTACCTGAGTGACTGACGAACGAATGGCTACCGGTCGAGCGGGATTCCCCAAAGAGCGTACCACCGGGTTAAATCTTGGTCGATCTTCAACTCTTTTCCTAGCACCGCGCTCAGACGCAACTCATATGCGTTGTCGCGCTGCTTGTCTCCGCTGGGGACGAACGGGTAGAACGCTCCACGCTTGTAGTTGTACAGCCAGTAGACCGAGCGTCGTTGAAGATCGCGAAACTGAAAGACTGAGGCGAGTAACTGTTCACCAAATCCCGAGTCCTGGAGCTCCCGGCTCACCATGTGGACGGTTGCGACCAGATCGGTAACGTCAGCGGTCTGCAGGACCATCCATTGGGAGCCGAAGGGATCGGTAAAACCGTGCCACTGCAGCGCGGTTTCGCGTGTGCTGATGGTGAGTAGGCCATCGATGTCGCGCTGCAGGCGAGCGAACTCGGCGCTGCTCACCGGCCGAAAACAGATGGCCGCTCCTCCGGTCGGTTGCAGATCGAACTCGGCCTGGAGCGTGATCGTGGCGGTCGACATGCCAAAAAGAGGTTCCAGTTTGGACGGTAGAGGCTTGGTCTTGCCGAGTATGGCGTCCAGCCAGTTCACCGAAGAGCCATGCCTCGGTCGATGCGCTGTAGGCGCGCGATTCGCTTTTGAATAGGAGGATGGTCTGCGAACAGTTCACCCAGGCTCTCCCGGCTCGGGGCGGCAAAGAACAGCGCGCTCATGGGCTGTGCTTGCCGTAAATCTTGAGTGGGAATACGTTGCATCGTGCCGCTGATGCGGAGTAGCGCCGACTCGAGGTGCTCCGGCGAGCCGGTGAGCAGCGCCGAACCCCGGTCCGCGGCGTACTCGCGATATCGAGAGATGGCGAGAACCAGAAGATTGCTGATGAATCCTACCAGAAGGCTAACCAGCAAAATCACCAGGAACCCGTTGCCGTTGTCCCGGTCGTCCTCGCCCCCGATGCCAAACCAGAAGCCCATCTGGACGATGAAAGACGCGATCGCGGCGAGTGAGCCCGCCATCATCATGACTGTCACATCGCGATTCTTCACGTGGGTCATTTCGTGCGCCAGAACAGCCTCGATTTCCGCGGCTGGTAGCTGCTTGAGGAGTCCGGTAGTGACGCAGACAACTGCATGCTTGGGGCTCCTTCCCGTGGCGAAGGCATTGGGCATGGACGTGTCCATGATCGCAAGGCGCGGCATCGGGAGATCGGCTTGTTGGGCCAGGCGCTGAACAATCCCATACAGTTCCGGAGCTTGTCGCGCATCCACCTCTCGAGCGCCGACGCTGCGCAGCACCAGCCGGTCCGAGGCAAAGTACTGGACCAGAAGCATGCCGAGGGGAAATGCGACAAGCACAATCGCCAGGTGTGTGTAGCGGAAGAGGACGTAGGCGAAGATCAGGTAGAGCGCGGTGAGCAGCAACATAGTGAAGCCCATCCGCGCCTGGAGGCCCAGGTCACGACCATACCATCGTTGTTTGTGATGCATCTAACCCACCTCCTGTGGGGAGACTTGACACCCTTATTGTAAGGTTTTCAGGCGCCGGCTGCTAAGTGCCTCCACGCGCCCGGTACTGTCGATACGCCTTGGACAGATAGAACGCCGCAATGATGCAGTAGCCGATGAACAGCGCGAGCTTTACACCCGTGCTCATGCCTTTCTGAGGCAGTATGAAGGTGAAGAACGCGCCCAGCACCAGCATGCCGACGCCGATCACGACATTCACCCACAGCGGTTGAGTGCGGCCGGTCCGTCGGACGGGTCGAGCCGATCTCTTATCGTCGGCGCTGGGCGATTTGGGTGGCGCGGTGGAGGGCTCGAAGGTGCGCTCAAGCGAGGTCCGATTTCGCGGCCGCTTGCGCCGCTTACCCTTCTGAACTGGCATGCTTGTTCCTTACGTTATGACCGATGATGTCCGGCTCAATTGGTATTGACCCTCGGGGCGAGGGCCTTTCTGCCTCGGCTTCTGTCACCGGGACTACGGCAGTCGGCAGGGATTTGCCATGGGCGAAGTACGCGTACATCTCGCGTACCACGATATGGATGACGCCGGCAATCGGCACAGCCAGGAACGCCCCGAGAAATCCTGCAATAGGATACCCGACCAGAACGGCCAGTATGGCCTCAAGCGGGTGAATACCGACTGCCTTGCTGTTGATACGCGGTCCAACGATGTTGGTCACCAGTTGCTGGAACGCAATAAAGTACAGACCAAAGACAACGGTCGTGGTGACCGGCATAAAAAAGAGCGATATGAGGAGCGGCGGAATGAACGCAATGAGCGGGCCGATGACTGGAATCGACTGGAGCAAGAAGGTCACGATGCCGATGAGCAGTGGATACGGTACACCGAGTACCGTGGCGCCTCCGACGGCCAGGACACCCGACAGAGCAGACAGGAAAATCTGCCCGCGAATATAGCCGCCAAGTACTTTGTCCAGGCTCAAAATGAAGAACCATACCTGTTCGCGATATTTGACTGGAACGAGGTTCAGGCCACCGTGAATCAGCCCGCCCCCATCGCTCAGGAAGTAAAAGGTGATGATGAGCACGAGGGTGGTGTTGAGCAGCACGTTGGCCGTGGCGGAAACAATGGTGATCGCGTTATCCAAGATGTAGGTGCCCTGGTTGCTTACCTGGCTTGCCGCCTGGCCAAACTTGGCGTGCAGATCGGTGGTAATGCCGTGTTGATCAAGCCATGTCTGCGAACGGATGAGAAGTATTGGCGTTGTCGACATAACATGATACATCCGACTTGCTTCACTTCGCGCCTTTACGGCCTGGGATTCGGCCTGAGACAAGACAGTGTCATCGACGTTGGAAGGATCCTGAACAGCCGATTTGTAGAGCGAGGCTACCTGCTGTATCCGCTTGTTTATAGGCGTGACATAGCTGGGTGGTACCGCGGTCTGCGGCTCCGGATTGGGCGGAAGCCGGGTAGCTCCGAGCTTGGTTTTGGCATTATGCGCTCGCGAAGTTCCGGAAAGCGTGCCGTTTTCCAGGTTCTTCATATCGTGTTGCAGAACGGCGATCTGGTGATCGACTCTGCGGATCTCAGCGCTGCTGAGCTGAACTTTGGTACCGAGCGCCGACTTCTGGTTGGACAGGCCCATCCGAACGGCGGTCGTCTGGTCGACTACAGACTTCATAGTCCTGAGACTTCCAGTAGAGGGCGTATGTAGATTGTCGATGAGCGATTGGCTCTGCTGAATAAACGGGGTAAAGAGAAAAACGCTGAGGGTGAAGAGTCCTATTGCCAGGCTCACGTACGACAACAGAATCGCCAACCAGCGGGCCCGAAAGGGTGCTTCCAGGAAATTGACCATTGGATTCAAAATATAGGCCACGATCGCTGCCATGACGAACAGGAAGATCGTGTGCGTGAAGCGAGCCAGGGTTGATCCCGCGATGTACAACAGCGCGTAAACGGCCAGAATGACCAGCAGGACCGTGAGAATACGGGTCCAGTTTGGCTGTTTCAATATCGCTCCCAGGCAGTACTGTGACATCCCCCTAATGGGTAAACTCATTGTAAGAGGTTTGACGCCTGTGAGGGAGAGCCGAGCGATCGATTGAGTGCCATGGTGCACAGGTCGCGCCGTGCCTGGTGTAGTACCAGAGTGGGCGCGTCAACTGTCCAGGACTCCCGGCGTCGGATAGGGCGTCGTTCAAGATAGGGGACACGTGCGTCCTATCCGCGTCGCGCGTGCTGTTTCAGCGGGTCAACTGCTCTTTGCGTAGTTACGCCGGTGAATTCCGTCAGCAAGCGGACGAACTCGACCGGCGCCTGAGCGTGGATAGCGTGTCCCGCGCCCGCAACTCGAGCCAGGCTTCCCCGACGTAATAGCTCGAGGGCGCGCAGTGCGTCGGCGTCGGTGAGGATGGCGCCGTTGGCCGGATCGGCCTGAATGAGCAAGGTGGGCGACTCAATCGCGCGAAGATTCGCGTCGATGGCATAGTAATCGGCAGGCCGATCCAACATGCCTTGAATCACACCGTCGCTAGCCTCATGCCACATCTCCGACATTGACCTGAGCAAGAACAGGCCGGCGCCGGGATTGTTTTTACCCAGGAACTCGGCAAGTGCTTCGGGGGCCTGGTGCTTTAGCTCGAGTATGCGCCGAAACACGGCCGCCTCGCGGATGGGTCCGCCCGTCAGAGGAGGATCTACCAGCACGTAGTGCGAGACGAGATCGGGAGGCGCCTCCACCGAGGCTGCGACCATGCCGCCCAGCGAACTCCCAACCAGCACGACGCGATCGAGACGAAGATGATCCAAGACATCTTCCACGTCGGCGGCGTAGTGGGCCAGCGTATACCCGTGGGCCGGCTTAGCGCTCTGGCCGTGTCCGCGTAGGTCGAGCATGAACAGGTGAAAGAACGGGGCAAGACGGCGTGATACTGCTTGCCATACGCGCCAATCCATGCCCAGTCCGTGCAGGAGCACCAATGGTGGGCCGTCGCCGGCTAGCTCCGCGTAGTGAATACGCCCGTCGCCAGTGTCGGCGAAACCATGCGTAAAGCGGGTGGAAGAAGTTGGACTCATGGCGTGCATTTATAACGGGTTGCGATCCATGAGAGCCAAAGGCAGGGGTTCAAGCCGGGAACACGCTGCCGGGTGCTCGTGACCGTCGCGGTCGCAGCGGGACCAGTTTCTCTGCCAGGTCGTTCAGTATGCGTGCCGTGGCGCCCCAGATGCGATGATCCCCGAAGCGGTAGAACGTGACTTGGTAGACCTGCCCATGTAGATTCCAGTTCTCCTCCTCGACAGCACCCGGGTCCAACAAGATCGATAGAGGCACATGGAACATCCCGGCAACTTCGTGTGGGTCGGGATGCAACGACGGTCTGACCGGGTTCCAGGCGACGAACGGAGCGACTAAGTAGTTGCTCACGTGCACGTGAAGTGTGGGGAGGCGCCCGAGCGGCAGCAACCGATCGCTCTGCAGGCCAATCTCTTCCTCGGTTTCACGTACAGCGGTATGCCAGGGCGACTGGTCGTGTGGCTCCGATACGCCGCCAGGTAGAGCGATCTGACCGGGGTGACGTGCCAGCGTATGGGGGCGCAGGGTAAGGACAAAGTGCGGTTCGGACTGAATAGGATGCAGCAAAATCAGGACGGCGGCGCGTCGGGGGGCGGTTCGGTCGTGCGTGCCTGGGGCATCTTCCTGCTCGATTGGCGTCAGCCTGCTCTGCAGCGAGAGTAGTTCCGGCGGAATAGACATACCCCGGTCACAGTATCAGCATGGCGTCGCCAAAGCTGAAGAATCGGTACTGCTGCATCACGGCCTCCCGGTACGCTTCCAAAATCAACTTACGGCCGGCAAAGGCACTGACCAACATCAAGAGAGTCGACCGTGGCAGGTGGAAATTCGTGATCAGACAGTCGATGGCCTGGAAGTGATATCCAGGGTACATGAATCGATCAGTCTCCCCGGAAAAAGCCTGCAGCGCTCCATCCGCGAAGGCTGATTCAAGCAAACGGGTGGTGGTGGTGCCGACCGCAAAGACGCGGCCACCCGTGGCGCGGGCATCGTTCACGGCCGTGGCCGCCAGTGCGTCTACCTCGCCCCACTCGGGGTGCATCAGGTGATCCTGCGCCCGCTCCGCGGTGATGGGCTTGAAGGTGCCGATTCCGACGTGAAGGGTCACGAACTGAAGGCCGATGCCGCGCTGTTGCAGTGCGTCGAGCATCACCGGCGAGAAGTGCAGGCCGGCGGTTGGAGCGGCGATTGAGCCTTCGCGGTCAGCGTAGATCGTCTGATAGCGGTCGAGTGGCGCGGTTGTGGCACGAATGTAGGGTGGTAGAGCGAGGGTGGCTGCCTCACGTAGTTGAGCCGCTATGTCTCCTTCGCCCAGGAATGTCACGCTCCATCGTCCATCACCCTCCGGCGCCCGCAGGAGCGTCTTTAGCCCCGACCCATCAATGCTCAGTATCATGCCGGCGCGGAGCTTGCGTGAGGGCCTGGCAAGAGCGACCCACTCGTTGTCGGCGGTCGACTGGAGCAACAGTAATTCGACTGCGCCCCCCGTCTCTCGGTGAGCCAGGAGTCGAGCAGGCCGGACACGACTGCGGTTCGCGACAAGCACGTCGGGTGGCTGAAGATACTGCGGGAGGTCGTAAAAGTGCCGGTGGGTGAAGGTTTCAGATTGCCGGTCGACGACCAACAGCCGCGACCCGTCGCGACTGGTCGTTGGTTGCTGCGCAATCAACGCCTTAGGAAGATCGTAATCAAACTGGTCGGTACGGACATCCATAAGACAGCCTCCCACCGATTGTATGGCGAGAACCGGGGCCTATAATCGCAGGGGAGGATACCTGTGGATACCGTGATTCTGGGATGCGGCCGGGTGGGCGCAATGGTCGCGTCGCGGCTCAGCCGGACCGACCGAGTGACCGTCGTCGACTGGAATCCAGTTTCCCTGGAGCGATTGCCGGCGGGATTCAGCGGACAGACAGTGGTGGGCAATGGCATCGACGTTGAGGTGCTGCGGCAGGCCGGCGTGGAAAGTGCGGATCTGTTTCTGGCGCTCACCGACGGGGACAACCGGAATCTGATGTCGGCTCAAATCGCAGCGCGCCTGGGGGCGCGGCGCGTGGTGGCGCGGGTATACGATCCAGTTCGTAGTGAGATTTACTCGGCAATGGGCATAACAACTATCTCACCCATAGTCAAAGGCGCCGAGCGCTTGTTTCAAATGGTGCTAGAGCGGACAGAAGGGGCGTAGTATGTATATCGTCGTCGTCGGCGGCGGTAAGGTCGGATATCACCTTACCCGATCGCTGCTGGCTGAGGGTGAAGAAGTGCTGGTGATTGAGAAGGAGCAGGCAAAGGTCGACCGTATCACGCGCGAGCTGGGCGGGACGGCTATTCAGGGAGACGGTGCTGAGGTCGCGACGCTGGAACTGGCCGGCGTGGAGCGGGCTAGTGTGGTAGCCGCCGTTACCGGTCATGACGAAGATAATCTGATCATTGCGCAGGTAGCGAAGCGCCGGTTTCAGGTGCCGCGGACGGTGGCGCGGGTCAACAATCCACGGAATGAATTTATTTTTCACCAGCTCGGTATCGATGCCGCCGTGAGTGCCACCAATCTCATTCTCTCCGTCATCCAGCAGGAAATACCGAGTCATCCATTCATTCATCTGCTGACCTTGCAGGAAGGCGGCATTGAATTCGTCGAGCTACAGCTCACTGAAGGGAGCATCGCCGTCGGGAAGGCGATGCGGGATATCGTCCTTCCAGATGACAGCGCGGTGCCGCTGTTGATCCGCGATAGCCGCCCCGTGGTCCTCCATGCTGATACGCTGTTGCAAGAGAACGATCGCCTGATCGCGGTGACCACCAGTTCGCAGGAAGCCGCGTTGCGCGGTCGGATTCTCGGTTCGACGACTTAGTGGCGCCCACCGCGCACGATGGCCGCGGCGTGCTCCAGGATCGGGCGCACGACCTCGACCCCTTCCACCGCCCCTTTCGGACTGCCTGGCAGATTAATGATGACCGTGTTTCCGCGTACCGCGGCCAGGCCGCGCGAAAGCATGGAGTACGGAGTCGCCGCAAGACCAGCTGCTCTCATGGTTTCCGCGATCCCTGGAATGAGTCGATCGGCGACCTCGGCGGTGGCCTCGGGAGTGACATCGCGTGGGCCGAGGCCGGTGCCACCGGTGGTGAAGATGATATCGACTCCCGCATCATCACACCAGCGGAGTAGCGTGGTGGCGATTTGGTCGCCCTCATCCGGCACAATCAGCCGTTCAACGACCTGCCAGTCCGGATGATCCAGCGCTTCTTCCACGGCGGCGCCGCCGGTGTCCTCCAGTGCGCCGGCTGAGGCGCGGTCGCTGACGGTTAAGATGTTGATCCTGAGATGCACGGCGAACGTCCCAACAAAAAGGAAAGGCGCCCACCGCCAGGTGGGCGCCTTTCACTGGTTAGCCTAGCGCTTTAGCAGGCGGGGCAGGAACCGGCCGGCGCCAATGGCAATCGCGGCAAGCAATGCCAGCGGAGCCAGTGGGCTGGTCGGATTGTTACCGCCAGCGCCACCGCCGGTGCGAGGCAGTGACGTCACGCCACCGCCCGCCGGGTGCAGCCGGGTTGCGGCACTGGTCGTCGTGCCCAGGGTCGACAGGCTGGCATGGGACAGCTTCCCAGCGTTGTTCGAGCTGTACAGATACGTGCCGCCGCCACCAGGCGAGGGCTGCGTGGGCTGTACCACCGGTACCATCTTAACCTTGGTGGGAGACGGTTTGGCCGTAGCCGGCGGCGGCGCTGTGGTCGGCGACGCGGTCGGCGTCGGCGTCATGGTACTCTTCGGCCTCGGCGTGTTCGTCGGCGACGGCGGGACCGTCGTTGCGGTCGCCGACGGCGCGGCGGTGGCCGAGGCGGCTACTGTCGGCGCGGTCGTGGCCGTGGGGAGCGGGGTCGGCGTCACGGTCGAGGTCGCCGTGGGCGGCCCCGGGGGGGCCCCGATCGCAGTCGGAATAAACGTTGGCGGCGGCGGCGGTGTGGCGGCCGATGCGAACGTGTGGGACGCGGGAGAGTGCATTACCCCGCCGATGGCAATCAGGCCAACGGATACCGGTAATGCTATGCCTATAGTCAGTCGTCTATTCATTCAGGACTCCTTGCGCTCTAGTTTGCGTTCGGGTCGCCTGGTCGCCGCCGGTCACTGCGTGCCGGCGGTTTCATTATCGGTGCGCGTAAAGTCGGCCTCGTCAATACACTGGTTATGCGAGACCGTTCCGGTCGGGCCTCACTCCGACCGAAGAATAGAGGAAAGCCAACCCTGCGTGGCTCTCTTCATCCCCCCTTTCTTTTACGCAGCACGACATGAGACCAATACGTTCGACCTCAACTCCTCTATATTACTGGCGAGAGTCAGGAGTGTCAATGTTGATTTCACTCTTCCTTCATTTGATCTTCACGTGACCTTAATGAATCGGAAGCGGGCAGGGCGTCGGATTGGTTTTGCTGTCGTAGCATCGGGGACGTATTTTTCGCACCTGGCCAGCCAACCAGCCACGGAAAAAGCGTGTTTCGAGGGCACCTCTGGCGGGGCGGCCGTATCGGTGGTGTCGCTTTGCGAGCAGTTCGACCACTAGGTACGCGCGACCTGCAGCGATGGGACCGATGAACTCGCCGGCGGAGGCCGCCTGCAAGTCCTGTCGTAACTGGCCGCTGAGCCGAAAGGGCGCCACCCATTCCTCGCGCACCACCGCACTGGCGGGTACCGGCTTGCCGTCCGTGGCGAGGTCGGTCGCCTGCCGGTACCCCCGGCTGCTGAGGGGGATGACATACTTCCGGACATGATAGGCCATCCCGGCACGGCTCCGGCGGGCGAAGAGACGAGCCTCCACCTTCTGTATTAATAGCTCGGTCGACAATACATCACGCATAAACCGCGGGCTGATAAGACGGCCGTTAAAAAGGGAGGACGTTTCAGCATCTACTGCCTGCAACCTGCCCACCTGTTTGTCGACTCGCGCGAGATCGCTCGGTCCGAGCGCAATCTTATGGCCACGGGCATATCTTTGAATGATGTGCTGTTCCGCCAAGCGGGTCACCACCTGTCGCCGTAATTTCAGGCACGCCGCGCTCATTTTCTTGCCGGTGCACGTACCGGTATGAATCGTGATCGAGCCGGGATAGACCCAGGCTGAAAAGTGCAGCACATATTCAATGTTCTGTTGCACTTCGGCATTCGTAATATGGACGCTATCCACTGCGGCGACGCCGCGTGGGGGTGCTGCTGAGGAGCCACAGCCAATGAGGAGGAGCATTCCGCTTAGAGCGGCCAGCGCGGGTTTCAACGATCGTCTCCCACATGGTGAGTCGACACGGCTAGTCGCATCGGTTAACCCTGGACTGCTCCCGTACCTGGTCGATCAACGCGCTGGTCGAGCGCCCCGGAACATGCGGGAGGATCGTGAGGCGACCGCCGTATTTCTCAACGACCTGTCCTTCGGGTGGGAAGGAGGCGCTTCGAGGGTCACTCGAGTAATCGCCACCTTTGACATACACGGCAGGGCGGATGCCTTCGACCAACAACTCGGCTGTATCCTCGTGGAAGATGGTGAGGAAGTCAATGCATCCCAGGGCGGCCAGAATCTCGGCGCGCTCCGTTTCTGGTGTATAGGGACGTGTCGGGCCCTTGAGTCGGCGTACCGAGGCGTCGCTGTTGAGGCCCACGGCGAGAGCGTCACCCAAAGCGCGTGCCGCCTGGAGATATCGAACGTGACCCACGTGTAGAAGATCGAAGCACCCGTTGGTCAACACCAGGCTCTGATGTTGCTCACGCATCGACCGGCTGAGGTGTTCCAGCCGTTGCCTGGATAGGATCTTCTGTTGGTGGTTCCTCGGTAGGGTCGAGCTGGTGCGCATGGGCGTCTCCGATCGGCATTATGGCTGCAGGCGACGGGACCGGGAGATCGAACATCTTGTTATAGAGATACAGCACAATCTCCCTGAAGCTGGCAGCAACAGGCACCGCGATGATCAGGCCAAAGAGTCCGCCGATGACGCCGCCCGCGGCGACGGCAAATAAGACCACCAGTGGGTGGAGGCGCACGGCGCGACCGAGGACGTGAGGAATAATCAAATAGTCTTCCATCTGCCGTAAGACAAAGTACATCAAAGCTACGGCGCCCGCATATGCGATCTGGCTCAGATTCCAGGGGTTTGCGCCGTTGAAGTAGGAAACCGAGACAGCAATTGCGCCGGCGGTCCAGGGGCCGACGAGCGGTAACAACTCCAGGGCGCCGCTGACCAGTCCCAGGAATATGGCGCCTGGAACTTGAAGTATTGTCAGGCCAACTCCGGTCACGACGGCCATGATCGCAAAGAGTAGTAATTCACCGCGAATATACTGTTGCCAGGTCTGGTGTATGCGCCGGCCGAGGGCGGTCAGCTCGTCTCGGTGCGGCTCCGGAATGGCCCCACAGAGAGTATCCCGCAATCTTTTCGAGTCCATAAGTAAATAAAGGGTCGTGACCAGGAAGAGAAAGAGCTTTACGAGCGTTTCGAGCGCGTTCACGAGTAGATGGCCGGCGGCTCGGGTATCGGTGGAGTAGCCGCTCGTGGCTCCCACCAGCTGCGTAATCACGCTGGCAATATCGATGCCGAGAGGACGTGGCCCTACCAGGGTAATGAGCGCACCCTCCAGGCGTGGAATGTCCTCCAAAAAGACGGTCCCTTCCGCAACCACGGGCGGATAGAGATAGCGTACCCCGGCCACCACCAACAACGCCACACTGGCGTAGATGAGCACAATCGACCAGAGGCGCGGTAGACCGCCTCTCACGTTCAGGTAGTTCACCACCGGCACCAGGAGGTACGCCACGACGGCAGCCCAGAGGAATGGCGCCAGGATGGCACGGAGCTGGAGGAGAACGACAATCGTCAGGAGGACCGACGCGATGATCAGCGTTAGCTTCGTTCGCGGCGAGAAGGCGGATGACGGGACAGATTGCTCGTTCATGGCCGATTGGGTCGCTGGCCGAACTAGCCTGCGAGCGAAGCGGCTACCTCGTCCGACACGTCCGAGTTGGAGTACACATGTTGAACGTCGTCCAACTCTTCCAGCCGTTCGATCAACCGTACGGTCTGCTCTGCTGTCCGTTCGTCCAACTGAACACTCGTCTTCGGGACCAATGCGTTTTCACTGGCAACCACCGGGACGGCTTGCTGTTCCAGCAAGGCTCGCACATGCTCGGCCTGCCCTGCATCCGTAAAGACCACCACCGCCCCGTCCTCGATTTGGAAATCCTCCGCACCGGCCTCGATGGCCGCCATTGCGATCTCTTCCGGGTCACGCGAATCCAGGTCGATCGTAATGACCCCCTTGGAATCGAACAACCAGCGGACGGAGCCGGACTCGCCCAGGTTACCGCCGCTCTTGTTAAAGACGCTGCGAACCTCAGCCGCAGCGCGGTTTCGATTGTCCGTCAGTACTTCGACGAGCACGGCAACGCCGCCTGGACCGTATCCTTCGTAGGTGATTTCATGATAGGTGGCGCCGTCGGCCCCGCCGGCGGCCCGCTTAATTGCCCGCTCTATGGTGTCGATCGGCATGTTGGCATCGCGGGCGCGCTGCACGGCCAGGCGAAGCCGGCCGTTGGCCGCGGGGTCTGCCCCCTCGCGCGCCGCCACCGCTATCTCTCGACCGAGCTTGGTGAAGAGCTGGCCGCGTTTTGCGTCCGTTACGCCCTTCGATCGTTTGATCGAGGACCATTTTGAATGTCCGGACATTGTGGGTTCCCCCCTCCAGGTTCTGCCGGCAACCGGTAGACGGCTTCGGGCCGATTATACCACCCGATTTTCGTGTCTCGTTGCTCGCTCAGCCTACCGGCGTTGACGTGGGAGTGGGGGGCACAATAGCTGTTCGAGTCGGGAGTGGCGTGGGGCGAGTAGGTGGCGCATGGACGCCACTACGCACGAGTATCTTGATAGTCAAACCGTCGCCAAAGCGATGGCTCCGCGCGTCTTGCAGTCGCCAGACGGATTCATAAGAGCCGGCCCGGGCTGGGGCACGTAACGCAATCAAAAGGTTGACCGTTCGGCAAGGAGCCGTCGGGGGAAGAGCAAAGTGATCCAACGCGCCAAAGGATTTCCCTGATATCTGCTTGATGGACCATTTCTGTCCCCATGCCACCCTGCCACTGTTATACAACAGCCACCCTTTCAGCAGTATCTGGCGGACAGCTACCACCGTCCCATCCGGCACGGATGTGTCGGATAAAAAAATCGCATTCTTGGCGGGAGAGAGCGGAGCCGTGGTGCTGGGTGGTGTAGCAGTGGGCGCCGTGCCGGCCACCGGTTTCGTCACATGAAGGTCGACAGCACGGGGTAATACCCCCGATTGGCTCAACCAGGCGCCGGCTTGCTGTAGGTCCCACGCTATCAAGTATGTACCCTCCGCCGTCGGTGCTTGCACCTGCACATCCACCGTTGCCGACTCGCCAGGTAAGACGTTGGCAGTAAGCGGAGTAACTCCCTGGCCCAGCGCGATCACTCCTGCTGAGAACGGTGAGAACGATGCCCACGGGTCGCCTTGCTTGGTGAAGACATGGTACGTCACGCTCATGGCGTTAGATCCGATCGCCAGCCACGGGGAGGCGCCCGTGTTGGTCAGAGTGATTTTTGCATCCTGTGTCCCGGCCGGTGGACTCGGGCTGAGCCCGGCGATGCCGTAGACTGCTGAGAGTGCCGGCGTCGTCTGGTGGTGTGTCCCGGTTGGGATGTATCTCTGTGGTGTGCTGCCGATGGTCGAACGGGGCGGTAAGCTCACCTGAACGGCTCCCCATAGAGGGTTGCCATACCGGTCCCTGGGCGGATGAGCCACCAGGTACAACACCCTCTCCTGGTATGGGTAGGTGGCAGGAAAGGTGGCCGGCGTGCCCCGCCGCTGGAACCGAGGATTATTGGGATTATTGACCCATCCCCAACCGTTATATGCCCATAGCGCGTAATACCAGTTCTCCACGACGCTGGGGTTGCCGTCGCCGATCTTGGGGACGCTGTCCCACTTTTCAGCCAGGGCGCGCGCCCCAAACGCGATATTGTACTGATAGTCACTGGCGATCTCGGTTTGCACCCCAGGATCAAGCGTGCCGGTTGGGTTGGCAAAGGCGCCCGCCATACCTGATGTGATCTGCATGATTCCGTACCCGAAATCGAAGCTTAGTAGCGGCCGGCCGCTCGGGGTGAATTGCCGCCAACCACTCTCGACCCATCCGACGGCCTTGAGCAGCGAGGGTGGAATCGCCCGCACGGGGGACGGAGCGGGATACTGGGGCCAGGGAGTCCCAAGCAGGCCATTCGCGGCCAGGTCAAAGGCCGCCGCCACTGCTTGTTGATCCGGCGGGGCACATGCCAATGTCGGGGTAGGTGATCGGCGGGCGAACACAGTAGCGAGCAGCGAGAGTGACAAAAGTGTTGATGAAAGCCTCAAAATGACAGTTGCTCCGCGGAGGCTTGATGCTAATTGGCAGGTGACGACCTATAGCGGACGCCGGATACTGTGTCGATTAACGTCGCCCCGGTGTCATCGACACGAGCTGTGGGGACGTGTGCCCACGCTGGTTCCAGGGCGGCAGACCCTCCATACAGGCGTACATCGTGGGAGTTGGCGTCGACGGTCGCGACGCGACTCTTGAGAACAGTTACCAATTTCTGGCTATCGACCGTCCACGCGAAATGATGTTCGTCGGGCAGACCGGTAGGACCGGTCCACAGCGATTGCGACTGAAGATCAAAAATGTCGAGGGTGCAGTACGAACAATTCGTGGGAGCGGCGAATGCTACGTAGCGGGCGTCGGGAGACATGATGGCCGTCACGAGAGGCTGGGGCACCAGGATACTCACGAATGACACATGCCGCTGCCGAACGGAGTAGATGCTGGTGTCGGTCGCCGACGTGGTGGCGTAGAGAGCGAGGCTTCCCTGCCAGCCCAGTGGGGTGAGGTTCATAGCCACCGCACTGGCCAGCGGGACATCTCTACCCGAGCGAATGTCGAACCGATTGAGCGTCCAGCGTTCTCCGGGGTATCTGGCGGTGGACGCAACGCGCACGAAGAGAAATCGATTTCCGGAGGGCGCCCAAACCGGCTGAATCAGCGCATCGACATTAGGGACCCGTATGGCTCGTCCTGAGTGGAGGGAGCGCACCCACAGGACCGAGTGCGTCGGGTCCAACGTGTTGATTGTAAAGACGGTCCGCCACTGGTTGCCACGAGTGCGGGTATCTGCCGCAGTCCGACGAGTGGCCAGAATTGGAAGGACATGTGCTGGCGCCCGCTCGGCGGCGCCCTTTTTTTTCACGGAAAGTTGGTTCCACCCGACATCGTACTTCGCACGCTTCCTGGTTGGTCCCACGGTAGGTCCCGTCTTTACGGTGCGTAGCGGGGTCGGCAGAGGGCCCGGCGTGGGCTGAACCGTGGGCGCCTTCACCGTCTGGGCCGAAAATGAGGAAACGATGATTATGGCGGCCAGGAGTAGAAGTACGAGGACCACGACGGCGACAGCCGCGCGAATGATACCGCGACGCGGATTTGGTTGGGGACGTCTCGACACGTAACGTCACTCCTATCGGGCAGGTGTAAGACCTGCCAGTGTACCAAAAAGGGCCTGACGACGGGCCGCTCACCGCCGCCGCTGGTTCTCCACCGTACAATGTGCAAGCTAACCCGGAGGGAGATGTTTTCTGCGCCTGAAGTCACTGGATATCGCAGGTTTTAAGAGCTTTGCTCGACCGACTCGCTTTGAGTTTCCGTCCGGCATTACAGCTCTCGTTGGGCCGAACGGGAGTGGCAAGAGCAATATCGTTGACGCCGTGCGTTGGTGTTTGGGCGAGCAAAGCATGCGCGACCTTCGAGGACAGCGCGCCGACGACGTGATCTACGCGGGACCCCGAACTCAACTGGGGGCGGCGGAGGTCGTGATGACCTTCGAGCATGGGCAGCCTGAGCTGGGGGAGCCGGCGGAGCGATCGGTTGGGCGCAGATTGTATCGATCAGGAGACAGCGAATATCTCGTGGACGGCCGACGCTGTCGCCTGCGGGATGTCCTGGACGCTTTGCGCGAGCTTGGAATCGATGGCGGGCACCACGTGGTAGTTAATCAAGGGATGGCCGATGCCCTTCTCTCCGCCACGTCCGCGGAGCGCCGTGGCTTGCTGGAACAAGCAGCGGGGTTAGCGGGCTATCGGACCAGACGGGATGAAGCCAGGCAGAAAGTTGCTACGACTGAACAGAATATTTTGACTATTCAAGCGGTGCTCGCCGAGATGGAGCCACACCTGCGCATGCTGAAACGCCAGGCCCGCGCGGTGCTTGATAGAGACGACGCGCGGGATACGCTCGGTTCAGCGCTGGAACGCTATTACGCCGCTCGTTGGCATCAAAGGGTCACAGAACTGGAACGGCTCTCTGGGGCAGCAGTGGCAGCTGCCCAACAACGAGAGCGCGCAACTGCGACTCTCGCACGCCTCGAGGAGGAGGTTGAATCGCAGCTGGCCGCTGAGCGTTCGTGGCAATGCCGGATGGATGCGGCAATTGCTGAGGCGCACCACGCTGAGCGAGAAGAGGACGCAGCACGGCATGTCCTGGCGCAGGTCGAGCAGAGCCTGCACCAGGATCGGCGGACTATATCGCAACTGGACGCCCGTCGCCAACAACTACTGCAAGAAACGCGAGACTCCGAGGAGCATCGTGTTGCGGCGGAGAAAGCTGCAGAGCGCCTAGAAGCGGAGGAGGGCGAACTGCGGCGGGCAGAATCTGCCGCGGACCACCTGGCCCATCAACTGTCGGTCGGTGTCCCCAAAGTACGAAGGGCAGCCGACGAGGCTGAGGCGACGGTGGTGAGGAGTCGTGAATTGCAGGCTCGCTTGACCGCTGAACAGATGCAGCTGAACGCGCGCCTTGAGGCGGAGAAGCAACAAGCGGAGCATATTCGCGCCTGGGTCAAAGAGTGTGCAACCACAGTTGGGAACCTGGGGAGAGAAGAAGACCACTTGACCGAGCGTATGCATATTGCAGGGGAGGAAGAAGCAGCCGTTACCGCTCTCGCGGTACAGGTAGCAGCCGACCACGCACAGGCTAAAGAGCGGCAGGTCCGTCTCGAGAGAATCTTTGCTCGGGTGCGCTTGCGCGCTCAGGAGACCCGCCGCGCGCTCGATCAGCTTGCTCGCCGGTTGGAGCCTTTGGAGAGCACCGTCTCCGGGACGGTCGTGGCGGGTCTCACTGTTTCATCTGGCTGGGAGGAGGCAGTTTCGGCGGTGCTGGGCAACTGGAGTACCAGTTCGGCGAATGATGGCGGCATCAACGAGTTGTGGCCGGGAGTCGACCAGGAGTTCCTGAGTTGGCGTGCGAACTTGGATCTATCCGGTCCCGCTGACGGTGCCAGCGCCTGGGCGGATTCGTTAGTCTCGGGGCCGGCAGTCAAGCAAACGGCTCTTTTTTATGGAGCGCTCTTCGTCCGAAGTGAAGTGCAGGCCCGAGCCATCTGGCATTGGCTTCGCCGCCAGCCGGCGTGTCGCGTCGGCTCACCAGTGGTATGCGTGGTGACGCAGACCGGTCTTCGGATCGATGGAAATGGCGTCATGAGACCCGTGGCCGACGATCTCCCCGCAACATACTTGCGCATGAAGACCCGTTTTTCCCGTCTTCAGCGCGGGCACGAGGTGCTGCAAGTGCGCCAGGCACAACTCGCCTTGGCAGTTGAACGCCATTGCACGCTGGTTGCCGAGTTCGACGAGACAAATCGGAAGCACCATGATTGGCTGCAATCGATACGTGGAACACGGGCGCGTCTCTCACACTTGGCGGCGGATGTGTCTCGACGTAAGGCAGCGGTTCTGGCGGATAGGGACGCGCGACGGGGCCAACTGGAGAAGCTGGAGAAGAATGGGGAGGAAGCGGTCCGACAGCGAGCTGAGCTGGAATTGGAGGTGTCCCGGTGCAATCGGTCATTGGCCGCCGCCACGGCCCAGTGGAGATGTGCCGAGGAACTTTTAACAGACGTCCGTGCTCGAGTAGATTCGGCGCGACAGAAATCGCACGAAACGAGGCATGAACGGGAAGCCCACGCCGCCCGTCTGGAGGCGATGCGGCAACAGGTATCCACGAGCGTTCGATCGATGCGGCGCTTGAATGCGGAGGTCATCGGGGTAACGGCAGAGAGCGACGCCCTCGCGCAGTCTATCGCGAACCGGGAAGCGGAGGTGAGCCGGCATGCTGGGCAAGTCGCTGAATTCGAGACCAGGAGGCTGTGCCGAGGCCGCCACGCAGATACAGTTCGTTCCAGCCGCCCCCCAGCAGCCGACCAAACGTTGGTGGCGCGAGCGGCCCGAGCGTCGCTATCGACGGCAATCGCGGATGACGAGAGGTGCGGATTGTTATTCGCTCAAGCGGAGCAAGCGCGCGATCAACTCGCCGCCGAGATTGGAGTGGAAACGGGTCGAGCTGCCTCGACCCTGCCGCCCCCTCACAATCCGGTTCCCACCGAAGACGAGATCAAGCGCCTTCGGATCCGCGCAACGCAGTACTCAGATGCCGATCCTTCAGTGGTTAAGGAATCAGCGGAATCGGCCGACCGCTATGTCTACCTCCGGAAGCACGCCGAGGACCTGCAGACCGGAGCAGATACCTTGCGGGCCATAATGAATACTGCGGATCGGGAGATGCACGATCGTTTTAAGGTCGCGTTCGATGCTGTAAACGGGGAGTTCTCTCGCGCCTTTGAGGTGATGCTGCGCGGCGGCCAAGGCCGGCTAAAGCAGGTCGACGCGGATAGCGGAGTCGAGATCGACGCGCAACTGCCTGGACGACGCAGTCGCGCAAGTGTGGCTTTCTCCGGAGGCGAAAGGGCGCTGGTCGCTTCATCGCTGCTCTTCGGCGTCCTGAAGATTCGCCCGACGCCCTTTTGCCTCCTCGATGAGGTAGACGCGGCGCTCGATGAAAGCAATGTGGATCGCTATCTCATGGCGCTTCGCGATATCGGTCAAAACACGCAAGTCATCGTGGTTACCCACAACCGCGCTACCATGGCCGCCGCAGACGTGCTCTATGGCATGACCATGGATAGCGAGGGCATATCGAGAGCGTTATCACTCCGGCTGGACGGGAACGAAACAGCGAGCTAACGACGGGCAGTCCGCTCCGTCGCTCAGACTCAAGCGCTGACGTGTGCCAGGCCAACCGCAATAATGAGGAACGCGAGTGCAACGCCGATCGTCACGTTGAACAGGATACGCTCGGCGCCCCGGCGAGTGTGAAAGACGCTGCCTTCCTGCCCAAAGACGCTTCCCAGGCTGGTGCCGCGGGACTGCATCAGAATTAGCACGATCAAGCTGATCGACAGGATCAACTCGGCGGCACGTAGGGAGTCTTGCATAGCTATCTCTCTCAGGATACGTCGGCATATGTCGCTCGCGCGAGCAGTCGAAGTATAACACGGGCTTTGTACCTGGGTACAATGGATTGCGCTGGCAGAGCGATGGATTGCGGACCGGCGCAGAGATCAGGGAATCAGTGGAGGGAGCGGTGAGCATTCGTTTCGTGGCCTGTGGACCCGCCGGCGCTGCATCGATGGTTCAGTGTCCATGACGGGCGCGACGGAGTCTCAAGCTTCCGATACACCGTCAATCGTCTTTCTGCTTGACGTTGACAACACCTTGCTGGACAATGACCGTCTAAAAGCGGATTTACAGCGCCGCTTTCTGGCGCTCCTCGGCCAGGAACGGTCGGATCGCTTCTGGCAGATTTACGAGGAAGTGCGGCAAGACGAAGACTTTGTGGATTACCCGCTGACCTTCAAGCGCATGGCCGAGGAGCAAAATGATCCGGAGTTGCGAACGAGTCTGGAAACCGTGCTTGAGGGGCTTCAATTCTCCTCGTACCTGTATCCCGGAGTGCTCGGCATGCTGGCATATCTTCGCGCTCTGGGTACGCCGGTCATCCTGTCGGATGGGGATCACGTGTTCCAGCCCTACAAGATTCGATACAGCGGGTTGGAACGTGCCGTCGACGGCCGTGTGCTGATATATGTGCACAAGGAAAAGGAGCTTGCCGGCGTATTCGCTCATTTTCCGGCAGATCATTACGTCGCGGTCGATGACAAGCCGCGCATTCTCGCGGCCCTGGAGAGCGAATGCCCTACGACCTTCACGACTATTCTCGTGCTGCAGGGCAAGTATGCGTCGGAAGGGCCATCCACACCGGCGCCCGATTACGTTATTGATCGTATCGCGGCTTTGCACTCCTTTTCCAGAGAGCGATTCCTGACAAATTCGAGTGATTTAGATTCGCAGAAACCATAGAGCGGATGCCGCCAGGCCGGCTACCAGTATGTCCGGACCCAGACGAAGGTCACCCACTCGCGCCACATTTAACCCCACAGATTCGGCGCCGGCCTCTCCGCCCAGCAGCCCGGCCAGGATTACCACCCAGTAGAAAACGATCCGCCAGCCGAAACGGCGGGTAACGAGTTGGTACGTCAGAGCAATAGTCAGCGCCAGAACCATGGCGAACAGCAGCCACACCGGAATATTCACCGCGAGTGGCGCTCCAGCAAATAGTGCTCGGCAGCCTTAAGTTGCGGATCAATCCCCCGAGCCGCGTCCGCGGCCGTCGTCCGCACCTCAATATCAGGCTTCAAACCGACATGTCCGATGGATTGCTTGCTGGGGGTCAACCACAACCTGTCCGTAATTCGGATGCTCGACCCGTCGTTAAGCGGATAGACGCTCTGCATAGAGCCCTTTCCATAGGTTCGCGTTCCCACCAGTACCGCATGCGCGTCGTCTCGCAGTGCCGCAGCCGTTATTTCGGAGGCACTTGCACTCTGACCATCGACCAGAATAGCGATGGGCACGTGAGGGACCTGGTCGGCCGACACCACCGGCAGCGCGGATAGTTGTTTGTCGGTGTTCTGTTCGTATGCCACCACGCCGTGAGTCACGAATTGGCTGACTATGTGTTGGGCCGCATCTACATAGCCCCCCGGATTGCCGCGCAGGTCGATAATAACGCCGCGAATTGGTCTATGCGTCAAGTCACGCAAGGTTGTCGCCACTTCCTGCCCGGTTGTCTGTCCAAAGCTGACGATGGCCAGGTAGGCAAGACCGTTTCCCAACTGACGCCCGTACGCCGTGATGGCAGGAATTTGGGCCCGCTGCACCCGCACTGTGAACGGCGTGCCATGGCGACGCACTATGGTGAGTGCTACAAACGTGCCGGTGCGGCCATGAATGTGATCGACGGCTGAGTTTCCAACGAACCGGGTTACCGGGGTGCCGTCAATAGCCGTGATTACGTCGTCCGGACGGAGTCCGGCCTGAGCTGCCGGACTCCCGGGAACGGGTGTGATGATGCTCAGAGTTGAACCGGCAGGGAGCACGATCGCGCCGATGCCGCTGAACTGGCTGCCGTTTAACTCATGGCCTGCGGAGATACTCTGGGGCGGCGAGAGAAACAGGGTGTGAGGATCGCCGGTTGCCGCCATCATCCCATCGATGGCGGCGTAGATCAGATGATGATGATTAAGAGATCGGAAGTATGACTCATGCGTCACCAACTTGTAGGCCGTGAGAAAGTCCCTCAGGTTCGGGTCTGAGGTGCTAGCCAAGCCGCTATCAGCACGCTGTCGCTCAATGGTTGTGCCAATGGCGAAGCCAGCGAGAAAGACGATGGCGACGATGGCAGCGGCGGTGAGCCCAACGAAAAACGTAACTCTTCGGTAATTCACTGCTCTTACTCATTTCGAGCGCGGTAGGGGGATGGGCGCCGACCCTAAACCGAGGACGGGGCCGAGGACGACTCGGTTCGCGTCATGTATGGATATGCGCGTAGATAGTGTTCTGTGAATGCATCGAGATCGCCGTTGAGCACGGCCCCGGTGTTACTGGTTTCGTGGTTGGTGCGGTGGTCTTTGACCATGTTGTACGGGTGCAAGACATAAGAGCGAATCTGGTTGCCCCACCCAGCGGCCACGTGCTCGCCTTTAAGTTGAGCCTGCTCGATCTCGCGTTCTTCCAGCTTCCGTTCTAAAAGTTTGGCCAATAGAATCCGCATTGCGACTTCCCGGTTCTGAAGCTGTGACCGCTCATTTTGACAGGTTACGACGATGCCGGAGGGCAAATGGGTGAGTCGGACCGCTGAGTCGGTCTTGTTCACGTGTTGTCCGCCTGCTCCCGACGACCGGTAGGTATCGACGCGCAAATCATCCGGATTGACCACGATGCCCTCCGGATCCTCTTCGATGTCTGGAAGTACCTCAATCAGAGCGAAACTGGTGTGGCGACGGTGGGCCGAATCGTACGGGGACAGACGGACCAGGCGATGAACCCCTCGCTCGGCGCGTAAGTACCCATAGACGTAGGCGCCCGAAATCTGTACCGTAGCGCTCTTGATTCCGGCCTCCTCGCCCTCGGACCGCTCCAAGATTTCCGTGTTGTAGCCGTGTGATTCCGCCCAGCGCAAATACATGCGAAACAGCATGTCCGCCCAATCCTGAGACTCGGTGCCTCCGGCGCCGGCGTGAACCGCGAGTATGGCGCCGTTCTCCGCATACTCGCCTGAGAGTAATGTTTGGAACTCGAGCTTGGTGACGCGCTCGCCAAGCGGCTCCGTGTCAGCTTCAACGTCGCCAATCACTTCGCTATCCGACTCGGTTCGAGCCAGCTCCAGCAAGTCGCGAAGGTTGTTCGTATCCTCCACCAGTTGCTGCCACTCGTCCACCCGGTTCTTGAGCACCGTGAGGCGGTGCATCTTCCTCCCCGCCCCACGAGGGTCGTCCCAAAAGGTGGACTCGGCGCTCACTTCCTGAAGTTGTCCGATCTCGTGTTTCGCTCCAGCAATGTCAAAGATGCACCTGTAGTGCGTCGAGCTTGCGGGCGAGGTCGTCTAGATGGTGTTGCAGTTCTTCCATGTTGTCAGGTACGTCCGTGGCAGTGTTTGTACTTTTTGCCGCTGCCGCAGAAGCACGGCTCGTTCCGTCCGATCTTGCCATTGGGCTTCACACCGGCGGCTACGGGTGTGCGCTTGGCATGCGCGGCCGCCTGGCGAGCTGTCGATTCTGCTTTATTGCCGCTGGAATCTGGGATCGCCGGGGCGCTCGATGCTAAAGGTGGACCCGTGCCGTTGCCGTTCGTCCGGCTCTCCGACGGCTCTTCAGCAAGGCGTGTCTCATGCAGGATCAGAGAAGCCTGTGGCTGCATCAAAACATGATAAATCTGATACACCACGTTTTTGCGAAAGGTGACCTGGAACTGTTCGAAGAAGTCGAACGCCTGACGCTTATACGCCACGAGTGGATCCTGCTGGCCAAAGGCTTGCAACATCGCCGCTTCACGCAGTTCGTCCATGGCATCCACGTGATGAATCCAGAGACCACTGAGCGTTACCAGCAAAACACGCCGCTCCCACGCCCGCACCACATCTTCACCGAGCGAGCGCTCTCGTTCCTCATAGGCCTCGGCCGCCGCATCAATCAGGGTATCTGTCACCTCGTCCTGCGAGAGGACCTGAAGATCGTCGGGGCTGATGTCGCGCGGCAGGGGCATCATGGTGGCGGCGGCGTTGTACAACTGGACGGTATCCCACTCATCCCCATGCGGGCCAGGACAATACTCATCGACGAGTGAGCCAATCTCGACCTCGATCTGACCCATCATGATGTCGCGTACGTTTTCTCCGTTAAGGATCCGATTTCGATCTTCGTATACGATCTTCCGCTGCCGAGCAAGCACATCGTCATACTCGACCAGGTGCTTGCGATAGTCGAAGTTCATGCCCTCGACCTTGGTTTGCGCCTGCTCGATGGTGCGCGTCACCAGTCCGTGCTCCAGCGGCTCGTCGCCGTCCATGCCAAACTTTTCGAGAATCGTCTTGACGCGTGGGCCGACGAATCGCTGCATCAACTCATCCTCGAGGCACAGATAGAATCTTGAGAACCCGGGATCTCCCTGCCGGCCGGCACGTCCACGCAACTGGTTGTCAATTCGTCTCGACTCGTGACGCTCAGTACCGATCACCGCCAGCCCACCAACCTCCACAACCTCGGGGCTGAGTACAATGTCAACGCCGCGGCCGGCCATGTTAGTGGCGACGGTCACGGCGCCCGGCTGTCCCGCTTGCGAGATAATGGCTGCCTCGCGTTCGTGCTGCTTGGCGTTCAGCACTCGGTGATCGATGCCTTCTCGCTCCAGTCGCCGCGACAGCTCCTCATTTTTCTCAATGGAAGTCGTACCAATCAGAACCGGCTGTCCATGCTCGTGCCGGTCCTTTACTTCCTGGACGATGGCCTTGATCTTGGCATCCTCATCGCGGTAAATGAGGTCCGCATAATCCTGGCGGACCATGGGACGGTTGGTCGGGATAACCACGACATCCAGTCTGTATATCTTGTGGAACTCCTCCGACTCCGTTTCGGCAGTGCCGGTCATTCCCGCCAGTTTGTCGTACATACGGAAGTAGTTCTGAAGAGTGATCGTCGCGTGGGTGACGTTCTCACGCTGAATGCTCAGCCCCTCTTTAGCTTCGACCGCCTGGTGCAGTCCATCGCTCCAACGCCGCCCCGGCATCATCCGCCCGGTGAATTCGTCCACGATGATTACTTCACCGTCCTGAACGACGTAGTCCTTGTCCCGCGCGTACAGCACCTGAGCGCGGACAGCCTGCTCCATGTAATTGACGAGCTGAAAATTGTTCTCGTCGTATAGGTTCTGCACGCCCATGAGACGCTCCAGCTTGGCCGTGCCCTCATCGGTCAGCGAGACCGAGCGCGCTTTCAAATCCACGAGGTAGTCAGTATCTGCGCTAAGGCGCGGAGCGACCTGTGCGAAGCGCCGGTACATCTCGGACGATTCTTCGGCCTCACCGCTAATGATCAACGGCGTCCGCGCCTCGTCGATCAAAATATTGTCGACCTCATCAACAATCGCAAAGAAGTGTCCCCGCTGAACTGTGTCCTCCAAGTCCAGTGCGAGGTTGTCGCGGAGGTAATCAAAGCCGAATTCACTGTTGGTGCCGTAGGTGATGTCGCACAGATAGGCCTGTTTACGGTCAATCGGCCGCAGGTGCTTTAACCGCTCGTCGCCCGCGTGCTCATCCACATAGCTGGTGTCGAATCGCACGGATAGATCGCCGGCGATGGCCGCGGCGGTCATACCCAGCGCCTCAAAAATGTTGCCCATCCATCCGCAATCTCGTCGGACGAGATAATCATTGACGGTTACCAGATGGCAACCCTGTCCTGCCAGCGCATTGAGATACAGTGCCGTCGTGGCGACCAGCGTTTTCCCCTCGCCGGTCCACATCTCGGCAATCTTTCCCTGGTGAAGCACCATGCCACCCAATAACTGCACATCATAATGGCGTTGTCCCAGGCGGCGTTTGGCGGCTTCGCGCACCGCTGCAAAGGCCTCCACTAGGAGAGCGTCGAGCGTCTCCCCCGCAGCCAGCCGCTCGCGAAACTCCACGGTCTTCGCTCGCAAGCTGTCATCGGTAAGGGCCTCATACTCAGGCTCGAGAGCAGTAATCTGATCAACAGACTTTTGTAGTTTGCTCAACATCCGTCGGTTAGGATCGGATCCGAGCTTCGATAATAAACTCATGCCGGCCATCTATCTCCACAATGTAGGAATCGCCGTCCAACGGCCAGGTTGGCCGGAACGGACGGCGACGCTCCCGGCATTTTAGCATAGCTACGGTGAATGCAGACTAGCTGGGGGCCGATTTTCGCCATTGATGGACAAAGAAATTGGGAGTTTATGTATGTGTTGGAATTGCCAGCGGTTCTCGGGTGAACCGCCGGTCGCGGCATGGTCCTGGGACGGACGTCTTCGGGCAAGGAGAGCGCTGTCGTGACGCGTACGGAAGCGACCGAGAAGGCTGCCCCCCTGCCGGTCACGGTGGTGCTGGTTGGGCCGACTGCCGTCGGCAAGAGCCGGCTTGCGTTGCATCTGGCTCAGGAGTTCGGAGCCGACATTTTAACTGCCGATTCTCGGCAGGTTTATCGCTATATGGACATCGGTACAGCCAAACCCAGCCGCGCGGAACAGGCGGCGGTGCGGCACTATATGCTGGACCTGGTTGCGCCGGACGAAGGCTATTCCGTCGAGCGCTTTCGGCGTGAAGGATTGGGCGTGTTACACAGAATCGCGACGGAGGGAAGGGTCGCGATCGTGGCCGGAGGCACTGGGTTTTACCTCCGAGCTCTGCTCGACGGTCCCGCGGTAGCGGAGGCGCCGCCCGACCCTGGTATACGAGCTAGGCTGCAAGCCGAACTGGCCGAACACGGCCCTCACCCTCTGCATCAGCGTTTGGTTGGACTGGACCCAGCCTCGGCCAAGCGAGTGCATCCGCATAACATTCCCCGTTTGATCCGGGCACTTGAGATTGTGGAGCAAACCGGGGGGCCGGTGCCGCCGATCCCAACCGGAAGGAGCGTACCGGCGCTCTATCTGGGACTTCGTATGGATCGACGCGCGTTGTGGGAGGTGGCGAACCGCCGTGTCATCGCGCAGTTCGAATCGGGGTTGATCGATGAGACGCGCGCTCTGCTGGCGATGGGATACACGGCGGAAACGCCGCCGCTGGCGGGTTTCGCCTACCGACAGACGGTGGACTACTTGGCCGGTCGTCTCACACACTCACAGGCGATCGCCGACTACCAACTCGCCACCAGGCAGTACATCCGGCGGCAGATGACATGGTTTGGTCAGGATCATCGCATTACGTGGCTTGAGAGCGAGAGCGGAGCGTGCCGGCGCGCTTGGCAGCTTGTCAGCAGCTACCTGACTACGGCTGCTTCGGACGCTCCCGCGTCGATGACGGGTGAGGAGTGACATGGCGCAGCGCCGTGAGGTCCGGCCGGAAGACTCCAACTCGCCCCCCGGTGATATCACCGACCGCCACGCGTCCTCCCGGCTCCACGGCAACACCGATTGGCAGAGTCAGCGATTTCGTTGTAAAGGAGCCAAGCAAGCGTCCATTTCGCGCATAGGCAATGATCTGTCCTGCTGCCGGTTCTGAACCGTACACCGTCCCGGTCCGCTGATCGACCGCAATATAAGGCTCGTCGTACGACTGCGGTACCCAGCTGCTAACCGTCCACGACTGGAGGTACGCGCCGGTGGAGGTGAAGGACTGTATTCGCTGGTTCCAATAGTCAGCCACGTAGACCCGCCCTCCCGGGCCGACCGCCACACTGGATGGTTCTTGAAATTGCCCGGGCGCCGTGCCCCCGGTGCCCCACGAGAACACGTAGTGACCAGTGGGTGAAAACACCTGGATTCGCTTATTGCCGGTATCCGCCACGTACACCCGACCGGTAGCCGATACTGCTATCGAGCGCGGCCCATAGAATTGTCCCGGCCCGGCTCCAACGGGTCCCCCCCCCCACGTGCGGATGAAGTGCCCGTGCGCGTCGAATACCTCGATGCGCTGGTTCCAGGTGTCGGCAACGTACACCAGGCCGTCCGGACCGATGGCGACACCTTGCGGCGAGTCTCGCCGGCTGAACTGACCCGGGCCCGTTCCTGCTTGCCCAAATGCTCGCAGAAAGCCGCCCGAGCGGGAGAAAGCGACCACCCGGTGATTGAGCGTATCGGCGGCGAAAAGCGTCCCATCTCGCGAGACTGCCAAACCATGCGGCCCGCTGAGCCGGCCTATACCGATGGAACCAAACGCCGCTGTTAGCTTGGCCGGAAGTACTGGCCCTTGTGGAGCCGCTAGCACGACGGTCGGCGTGGACGTTTTCGAGAAGTACTGCGCGTGGGGCACCAGGTCGCGCCGAACCAGCAAATAGAGCCATCGTGCGCCGCGGTCTCCAAACGGGCGTCGGTACACCAACCAGTTCCAAACGTGGCTGATGTCGTCCGCAGTCGGGAGAGCGTTCACGCCGGGCTGGGACTTTCCCTGGAGGGTTTGCAGCAGGGCGGTCCAGTGGTCGGGAAACCACGTTTTGTAATCCTCCGGGAACCACCAATTCCAGCGGTACTTCTGCGCGACGTAGGTTTTCAGCAACTGACTGCTGAACTTGTCATACTCGGGTCCCAACATCACCAGGACGGGACACGGCTTGCCAGAGCAGAGAGTCGTACTGAAGCTCTGAGTTTGAACCACGTTTGGATACTCGCGCAGGTACCAGGTAAACGGCCAGCCGCCTAGATCGGTACTGTCGACTCCGACTTGCAGAGCGGTCCCACGCGTCTCGCGTTGTGAGATGGCTGCGATTTCGTGAACGACGCGCGGAACATCGGAGGAGGTCTGAACGTAGATCAGAAGCTCGGTGGGGTTTGCTCCGTCGATGTAGTTCAGTACAAAGGTCGAATGCGTCTCGAGGATGAGCAGCACGGTAAACAGGCTGGCCGCGCCTGCCACCAGCCAGCCTCGGCCCGACTGGAGTACCTTGCCGAGCGCCAGGCCCGCTAGCAGGATCAACGGCACGGCGATATGAATGGAAAGCCAGGGCATCTTTTCCCCAGCCCACGAGTACAGCCCGAAGCTCATTACGGGCCACCAAACCAGAAATGTGGTGACGAGCGAGCGCCGCAGAAGCGCGTAGACCCCCCCAGCTATGCCAAAGACCAGGGCCAACTGCTCGTACAGCGGCAGGACCAGGAGGTAATAGAACCATGGCTGGTCGCCGCGTCGAACTGTGTGCTGGGCCTGCCAATAGGTGAGTCCTCCCAATATGTCTTGGCGCAACGGGCTGGTCAGAGAATGGTGGCTATCCCAGATCCCGTCCGGGTTCGTGAAGAACGTGGAGTACATCAGCACCATCAGGACCACGAAAATGGACGCCGCGGTCAGCCACGTGTCCAGCGATGTGGCTTTGACCGCGTGCAGGACTGGGCCCGTGCGCTCGCCCAGATACTCCTTGAGTGCCTGGAACAGTAAAAACGTGCCGAAAATGAAGAAGGTAATGTACGCAGCTTCCATGGAGCCGAGGGCCAGGGCCGCGGCTGCGGCGGCTAGGTACAGGTACCGCGGTCGCTGCGCTTCCAGGTATTTGACCAGGCAAAGGAACAACAGCAGCGAGAAACAAGCCAGATAGATATCGTCGCGGATGAAGCGCGAGAAATAGACCAGCGAGGGCGAAATAGCAAGCATCAGAGTCGCAAGGAGCGCTCCCGCTCTGGTCAGGTACGAACGTAGAAAGAACGGCAATGCAACCAGAGCCGTGCCGAGCAGGACTGCCAGCAGACGCGCTGACGTCTCGCTGTCTCCAAAGATCAGGTAAAAAAGGGGAACCACTTCGAACTGCAGCGGTCCGTGCAGCAGCGGGTCATAGCTATACCCTTGGCCCATAAAGAATTTCCAGGCATAGTAGGCATGAAGGCTTTCGTCGTGGTGCATCGCACGACCGCCCACATCCCAGAAGCGGAGCAGGAAACCGACCAGGATCAGACCGGTATATGCCGCTACCTCCCAGTGAGCCAGCAGTCCCGCCAACCGCTGCCAGGTTGGAAGCAGAGGGCGATCGAGCCAGGAGGCGCGAGCGCCTCGCCGTGGCAGCGATGCCTCAGCCATGTCTACATCCTTCTTTCATCAATACGGGCTGACCAGTCCATGTTTCACATAGTAGTCAAACAGCACAGCCGATTTGGGTCCAAAGGGGCGCCGGTCCACCAGCCAGTCGTACATGACTCGCCAGGTGCCAGGATCTTTCGCTCTCTGCGCCGCCGAGATCCACGTCAGGCTTTTGTAGTCCTCGGGGAACCACCACCGCAGCCGGTACTGGTGGTGACTATAGTTCTGTTGAACAGCGTTCGAAATGTCCGCGATGTCCGACTGGTCAACGATAATTACCGGGTTGGTCGAGAACGGCTTGGTCTTCAATTGCTGAGCCGACGGATACGCTACGTTTGGCATATCACGGAGGTACCAGGCGAACGGCCAGGTGTCTTGGTTGTCGATCGTGACGTGCAGGTCGTTCCCGTTAGTCACCTTATTGGACAGGGATAGGATGTCGTTGGCCACTTGTGGTGTTTGAGGTGAACTCTGCACGTAGACCATCATTTCCACTGGATCCGCGCCGTTCACAAAGTTCACTTCAAACGTGTTGTGTGCTTCGAGGGCCACGAGAACGGTGAGCACAACAAGCGTGAGATAGCGCACAGCGGAGCGCAAGCGCAGCAGATCGACCACAAACATCGCCGACAGCAGCGTGAACGGCAATAAAGGGTGCACCATTAGCCAGGGGAATTTTTCTCCGGCCCAGGAGTAAATGCCGAACATAAGAACTGCCCAGTACGTGAGGAAGGTCGTGAACAGCGTCGGGTGGCGCCAGAACCAGATGATTCCTCCAAGACCGAACAGCACCACGATTTGCTCGTACAGCGAAAACAGCAGTGTGTAGTAAAACCAGGGCTGTCCACCGCGATGTACTTCATGCTGGCTGAGCCAGTAGAACAGCCCGCCGATGATGTCTTTGCGGCACGGATTGAGCACAAAAGGGTTACCAACGCAGGCATGGTTGGTGTTCAGTATCGGCTGACTAGCATCCCAGATACCGCGCAGGTTTGTGCCAAAGGTGGAGTACAGCAGAAACAGGATGGCAAGCGCGATAGTCCCGGCGTTAAGCCACTGTTGGCGTGACACACTTTGAACGGCGCCGGAAAAGCGCGTGCCGCGACCTTCCTCGGACTCGGCCATGGCTTGGCGCAATGTCCAGGCCACCAGGCCGAGAGCGAGAACAGTTGGAAAAGGGACAAACGCCGGTATCCAGCGCACGGGAGCTACAGTCAAAACAAGGGCCAGAATCAGCAACGCCAGGAACGTTCCCAATGCAGCTCCGGTAATGTGATGCGTCTGGCCGGTCAGTCGCCAGGCGCGTGAAAATCGTTCCGCCGCCGGGAGTCTGGCTGCGTACTCCCCCGCCAGGACGATCAGCAAAAACGTTCCGAACACAAAGAGCGTGATGTAGGTATTTTCCATCGCGGAGAGGGAGAGGGCGATGGAACAGACGCCGAGGTAGAGGTAGCGCGTGTGGCGCGTCCGCACGTAGGAAAACAAGGAAATGGTCATGGTCATGGCAAACAAACACGTGAACATGTCGTCGCGCTCGAGGCGCGAGGTATAGACGAAGGCTGGCGACAGCGCTATGAGCCCGGATGACAACAGTGCTGCCGGGCGTCCCATCTGATGGCGCAAAAAGAACGGGAGACTTACCAGGGTTGTGCCAAACAGGATGGACATTAGCCGTCCGGATAGGTTCGAGACACCAAACAGAAAGTAAAATAACGCGGTGACCGGAAATTGGAGGGGGCCGTGGTAGACCGGATCGTATTGGTAGCCAGTGCCGTTGAACAGGTTCCAGGCCAGCCATGCATGCACCGCTTCGTCCCCGTGCATGGCTCGACTGCCGGCATCCCAAATGCGCACGGCAAATGCGCAGGCGATAATGAGACCGTACAGCGTGGTCTCCACGGTAACCCGTGGAAGCGGAACGGCTCCCCCCCGGGGTCGCGCCGGAATAGCCATGGTAGCTGGAGGGTGGGGGGGACGTGGAGGCGCCGGAGCACGCCGCGCTCGAGGCTCGGGAATCGCACTGCGCTGGCGAAAGCGCGGCTTACGTCCTGCTAGAGTATCCGGTCTGCTCACGGGTCTCGGTGTGCCGGAGCCGACAGTGCGACTGACAAGCGGACGAGAAAAGCAATCTGGGTAAAGGTCATGCGCGGATTGATCTCCTGGCAGTCATAGGATCAGTACACCGGGTTATTGATTCAGCCCTGCGTAATACGTATGCCGGTGCACTTTGGTTGTGGTAGTCGCCACGCTGACCTGGGCCCACGTGCCACTACGCGGAATGATGCCATATCCGGTGAGTACCAAGTTGGCTACGGTTGGACGGATGTATACCAGCCGGTGCGGAACGTACATGGGTATCCATGCAGCGTCGTTTACCAAGAGTTGTTGTGCAAGGTCGTACAGTTTCAAGCGCTTCGCTCCGTCCCACGTGACATCGGCCGACGAGACCGCGGCATCAAACTGCTTGTTGCTGTAATGCACGTTGTTGTTCACGGCATCGGACTTCCACTGCAAGGATAGCCAATCGTGAGGGTCGGGATAGTCCGCAGACCAGCCAAAGAGGTACAGGGGAAGACTGTTGTTCTGTGCCCGGGTAAAAAGTGTGCTGACGGTGAGGGCAAGCGTGTCGATGTTGATTCCTAGATTCTTGCGCCACGCTCGCGTAATGGTCTGAGCTATCTTACTGATGTTGGGATCATCAGCATAGTAGAGTGTGGTGAGCGGAAAGGTCTTACCGTTTCCATACCCGCCGGCCACCAGTTCTCGCTTCGCAGCGGTCGGGTCAAAGGGTAGGGATTTTAACTGTGGGTCGTATCCGTTCTGGCCCGGTGGTACGTAGCCGGCGAACGGCGTGACAGTACGGCCCATCGCGAGTCTCGGTAGGGTCGATCGATCAAGGGCGAGAGTGAGTGCTCGCCGTATGTGCGGGTTCGAGAACGGCTTCGCACGTAGATCCATATAAATGCCGTCGATTGCCAGCATTTTTGTTTCATGAATGCCTGCCTGATGAATTACGGACCGATCATATGCCGGCAGACTTACCACATCCAGGTTGTGGCTGACGTACGTGTAGAGTCCGGTGCTCGGGAGATCACCGAAGGAAATAATGATCTTCTTCAATGTCGGTCTGCGCCCGTAAAAATACTTATTGGGCACGAGCGTCATATGGTCATTCGGTGTCCATGACTGCAGTCGGAACGGTCCGCTCCCGGTCGGCTTGGTATACCAGGAGGAGTTATCGACTGGGCCCGCCTTCAAAATGAGCTTCCGGTCAAGCGCATAGCTTGATGGGTAGGTGAGTTCCATCAAGAAGTACGGCACGGGCCAATAGGTTGTGATTTGCAGGGTGTTGCCGACGGCTTTCAACCCGGAGACAGTCTGTGCCTTGCCGGCTAAGAACTCTCGGGCCCCTGAGATGTCGAGCAGGTAGGTTGGCGCCGACGGAGATTTGACCGACGCCGTCAGGCTACGAGTAATCGAGAACACAAAGTCCCGCGCGGTGAGCGGGTCTCCATTGCTGAAGCGCAGCGACCGACGCAGATAGAACGTGTAATGCCGATGATCGGGCGAAATGACGTAGGATGCGGCCGCCGCCGCCACAATGTGGTAGGACGCGTCGAGCCGGACCAGGCCGGAATATAGTAGATCGGCAAGCTCGACGTTTTCCTCGTCTGCAACCAACGCTGGATCCACCGTCGGTGACGTGTCGGGTATGGAGAGCCGAAGGACACCACCAGACGTATAGGACGGCGAGATTCGTGGAATTCTCGGCTCGCTTACACCCTGGGTCGCGTGAGTAAGCGTAGGGACCAGGAGAAGGAAGAGGGCCGCCATTATGGCCGGCACTCTCCAGGTCATCCGCACCATAAATCCTTCCCGCTTACTGCTCGAAGCCGGCCACGACTGACGTCTGTGAGTGGAGAACTCAGGACAGATCAGTTGAAGTCGAACTGGAAGCGAGACCTAGGGGGCGATTGCGCCTCGACCAGCGACTGACCTCCCAGCATAGCTGACGTCCGACGCGCTTTGATGAGTGGGGCTGACTGCTTGGCAAAGTGCTGCAGCGCCGGCGTCGCGGCCAGGTTGCCGTGCCCTCCCAGTCGATTGTGGGAGAGCATTCCCATGTCCACGCTCAACAGGACTAACAGGGCTGCGACTGAGCTGCCCACGGCAGCCGGCATCATCCGGCTCAGCGTGATAAGCGGCGCTAAGCGACGACGGCGCTGCACCGCCCCCACCATACGCTGCCCCGCTGCCGGCGGCACAAGGGCCGAGGCTGCGCCAAAGTCCACCAGTATCCTGTCGACGCGCTGAAGCTGTTGGAGTTCTTCCCGGCAAGATTCGCATGCTTGGAGGTGTAAGTCCATTTCCCGCCGGATCGGCAATGACATATCGCCATCGAGGTAACGAGAAAGGGCATCGAGATCGCAGGCAGTCATAAGAGAGGGGCCGCCTCTCCGACTGAATATGCCGCCTTAAACATTTGACGTGCCCGGGATAATCGCATCCTCACCGCCTCCGGTGATACTCCCAGGATCTGCGCAGTCTCCTCGGACGAGAATCCTTCGGCCAGACGCAAGACGAGACACAGAGCATACTCGGGCTTGATCTTATCCAGGGCCGCCTGTACGGCCTCGCGTTCAGGCAGCAGCTCTTCGCCGCCGCGCACTGCCAGGCTCGCTTCGTATCGAGGCGAGTCTCCCCACGGGAGCCATGAGATGACTTTCTTACGACGAAGCACATCACGGAAGCGATTTGACGCGATACGATAGAGCCACGGCGAGATGCTGGAATCCGGGCGCAACTTCGGCAGCGACTCATACGCGCTCAAGAACGTGTCGTGGGTCAGGTCGTCCGCAAGTTCGCGGTTTCCACTGAGACGATACAGATAGTTGTAAATCTGAGCACGATGCCGCTCGTAGATGACGGTGAACGCGTCTTCTTCCTGCCGGCGAAGCTGTTCGACGAGTGTGGATTCCAACACAAGAGCCATGCTGTACATGCCCTCCTCTATCCTTCTCAACGAATGAGTCGAAGACAATGCAACAGGCGCTGGCCGCCTCCATGTATGAATTGTGCCATTATTGTGACCGGTGCGCTTGAAAAACACAAGAGGAGGGTTGAATGGTCGCACCCAAATAGCGGATAGTGAAGCTTGAGCGGAGTTGCTCTGTGGGGCTTTTCGGGGTGGCCCTTGACAGAAGTGTCTCGGCTTGCTTCAATGAGCAGCGGCACGCTCGCTGAGCAATAGGGAGGAACTACCGTGCAGCGTCGGTCATCGCGCAATGGCCCCATCCAATTTGGTATGCATGTGTTCGATGCGCACGAGCAGTTACTCGGCAGCGTGGTTTTGGCACGCAAGGATCAGTTCGTTATGCGGCAGGAACTGGGTATCAACCAGTTGGTCGCGGTGCCGGCGGCTGCTGTGGCAGGGGTTGTCGGCGGAATCGTCTTCCTGAATCTCACTCCAGGCGAGATCGAGATCTTCTGTCGGACCCTCGAGCGTAAAGAACGGGGTGCCAATGGTTTGGGCCTGTTGCCTCGTCTGGTGCCTCCGCAGAAGCTGGCGGATCAGACCTAGCAGTACGCAAGGTCCGAGCCGTCACGTTGCCGCTGGTTGTTGTCCGACCGGTTGATGTGCGCCGCCACCAAGGACGTACGTCACGCGCTCCAGCAAATCGGCATCCATTGCGTCACGCGGAACTGCGACCCATCGCACGTGCTGCCGGTTGCACGCAATCCAACGTTCGAGAACACCGGCGGCGTCCAGGGCCGTTTGCTGTTGTTTGACTGCCTGAATCAGGATGTCATGCGTGCGAATCCATTGAACCACCTCGTTCGGCGAGGCTCCGCCCACCGCTCGCTGCGAGAGGACGTGGCCATGCGCCACCAGCAGTAATCGTTCTTCCCCGCTTTTGGGCGAGTGGAATACCACGACGCAGCGGCACTGGATCGCCGCCTCAAGAATCACATGCTGACGCTGTATGTGTTGCAGCAGTGCTAACCGACCCTGGATCTCGGCGGCCTGCTCGAAGTAGAGAGCCTCGCTCAGTCGGTCCCGTTTGTGCTCGAGCCAGCGAGAAACCCGGTCGCTTCGGCCATCGAGCAACTCGAACAGTTGTTGAATGGTTTCGTTGTGTCGGCGGCGGTGCAAATCGTCGAGCGCGGGAGCCGCACATGTATTCATCTGGAAATAGATGCAGGGCCGGCAACGTGGTTTGGCGGCCGCACATTTGCGCAGCGGTAGAACGTCGTGCAGGAAGGCCATGGTCTCGCGCAGTACCCGAAGCGACCGGAAGGGACCGAAGTAGAGGGAATTTTCGTCCTCGTTATCCCGAGCTATCTCCAACCACGGGTCGGGGCGCGATCGGTCGACTCTGATATAACATGGCTTCTTGGACACTCGAAGCGCGCGATTGAAGTCCGGCTGAATTTGTTTAATGAGCGCTGACTCGCGGAACAGGGCTTCGAGTTCGGTAGCGGTCAGCTCGTATTCGATCGATCGCGCCGTCATAAGCAGGTCCCGCGTTCGCCGTTCCACGGTCGCCTGATAGAAATACGACATGACGCGGGACCGAAGGTTGACGGCTTTCCCGACGTACAGCGTGTGCCCCGACGCGTCTTTCCAGAAGTAGACACCCGGGCTTTCCGGGAGGGCACGTGCCTGGAGACGTAGAGCTTCGACGTGGGTGGACATGGAGATATCGCCGTGGCATGGCTTGCGTGCCAAACCGGACGCAGTCGCGTGGAGCGAACGCTCGGCTTGGTACGGGGGAGGGACAAGCGAGAAAGGGAAAAACTCTTCCTCGTACTGGAAACTATATCAGTCTCATCCCATCCAAGTCATAGCTCGACGTTGCACCGCGATACACTGAGCTACCTGGAGGACTGGCGATCATGGATGGAGCGCTGCGCGACGACGTAGATGACGGATATCAACCTTTTAGACGCGCCTGGGATCCATTAAGATCCGACATCGTTCAGCTTCTCCAAGCTGCCTACCACCGCCATACGGAGCCGATTTACTACGGCAGTAATCACACCTTCCTGGTGACGTTGGACGCCGGTGAAGCCGGGGAGAGCCTCGGCGTGTACAAACCAGCGCGGGGTGAATATCCGCTGTACGATTTTGCTCAAGGCTCTCTCTACCGACGAGAGGTAGGTAGCTATCTCGTTGACTGGGTGCTGGGCTGGAACCTGGTGCCTCCTACCGTGATATCCGATGGCGCGTATGGTACCGGCTCCCTCCAACTGTTTATCGAGGCCACGAACCAGAGTGAGATCGAGGTTTCGGAGTTACGGCGGCTCGCACTTTTAGACATACTACTGAACAATGCCGATCGCAAGGCCGAGCACTGCCTATTGACTAAGACGGGAAAGTTGTGGGCGATTGACCATGGCTTGACATTTCATGTTCAGCCAAAACTGCGTACCGTGTTGTGGCACTTTGCCGGAACTCGAATTCCCTTTGACGAACGGACAGACCTGAAGAGATTGTCCAGCGAGCTTAAGGAAAGTTCGACCGGAGAGATTGAGAGCTTGCGTAAACTGATAACGCTCGGTGAATGGCGTGCCCTGGCGCACCGTGTCGAGCGGCTGCTTGACACAGGTCGTTTCCCCGACCCCCGGTACAAAGCCGTGCCATATCGCTGGTAGTCCTGGTCCCTTTTTGGGCCTGTGATCGCTGCACCTTTTCAGCGCCTATACTTGATCGTGGATGGTCAACGATTAGATCTTGGGTTGGTAAACGTCGTACGAGCAGAGGTATTCGGTGAGCCAGGTCAGCGTACCTTCCGTATTCTGATTCAGACAGCCGAGGGACGCGTATCGCTCTGGCTAGAAAAGCAACAGTTGGTCATGCTTGGTTCGGCCCTCGAGGAGTTGCTCGATCGAATCCCGGCAGATGGACCGGAGCTAATGGATCTTGGACCGCATGGAACTTTCGTGGGCGAACTTGAGGTGAAGGTTGCCTCGCTGGCAATTGGCTACGACCAGCAATCTCATTTGTTTAGACTCGAAGCCGGTGACTTTGAATCGGTGTTTGCTCTTGCCGCCATTAGTTTGAGTGCCCGCCGCGAACAGTTTGTCGAGATGAAAGCGCAGATCGAAGAGATTGCCATGGGTAGCCGCCCGCGCTGCCCCCTGTGCGGTACGCCGTTGACTGGTCAGCCCCACTTCTGCCCAGAATCAAATGGACATGCGCGTGTCAGCCGGCCGAACTGACGAGATTGCTTTGTAGACCAATCGGCAGGTAACCGAGTGTGACCTCGTTTCTCGCCAGTGTCCGATACTGGCCATCGTCATCCGGTCCTTTCTGGTGGGGCGCTTTCCGGCCGGACGAGGTGCAACACGATTTTGATCTCCTTGCCGCATTCGGAATCCGGCGCCTCCGCATTGCGCTCACCTGGTACGACTTTCAACCCTCAGCGGAAACGGTATCTGTACTTGCGATGCGAAACCTCGAGCAGGTGCTTCAACTTGCAGCGGATCGCGGTATATCTTTGACTGTGACGCTGTTTCCAGTGCGAATTTTTGGTGTGGCTTTCGTGCCGGAACTGGCTCTGGGGGACGGGAGCAGCCAGAGAGATGCAGCCCTCTGTGGTCAAGCAACCAGTCGTCGGCCCATTCGCAATCTGTTTAGCGATCCGACTGTGGTGCGGGCTCAACTCCTCCTCATACGCGAAGTCGTTGGCGAGTTTGGCGGCCATCCGGCCATCCTTGGCTGGGTTTTGGGGGATGGCATGGCGTCGGTGACGGCGCCGGAGGACCGTGAGCAGTTTGGCGACTGGCTTGCTCGCATCGTGGATTCTGCCACCTTCACCCGAAATGCTGGGTCCATGTGGCACGCCGTCTCTGCTCGGGATGTCGCTTTGAACCCCCATGTTGATTTATCGGCGCTGGGACGCAGTGGCCTCGGTGCGTGGGTGATCGTGGACTGGCGACCACCCTGGGCAGACGACGCGTCCGCGACCTGGGAGTCGTTTCTCACTGTGTACACGGCGGGAATGACTGGGTTTTCCCCGGTGCTGTCGGCCGGTTGCAGCCCGGATACAGCGAGGAAGCCGCAAGCGGCGCCGGCACGAACGCTCGATGCAGTGTGGTCGGCCGGCGCCGCTGGGTATGAATTAGACGCGGCTTCCGATTCCGGCGATGATGTCGCACGAGTGGACCTGCTGAAGCCGGCGGGGATCTGTTTAAAACAAGGAGTGTTCTCGGCGGGGGGCACGCCCAAGGACCAGGATCTAGTGGACCTGCTGACTGACGCGAACCGCGTCGCCATGCCGCCCGCGCCACTGGCCTCCATACCGGACGCTCGAGAGCGAGCGGAAGACCCCGAGGGCGTGATCCGATCCTGTTTTGCTGCGTTCACCCGTTAAAAATTGCACAGGAGGAGGACCAGCAGAGCCTCGGCGCCTGTCAGAGCAATTCGTCGAGACGGTGTACACGTACGTCCGCGTCCTACTCCTTGCTAGATTTAGACTGGCGGCTTCGGACCGGCGCGGACCGCGAACGCTGTCTCTCGAACTTTTGATGTACGGGTTGACTAGTGTTCGAGCCGGCGGACCTGATCGAGGTAGACATTGGCCTGTGCCAGCTCTTGATCAGCGCGGGCCATCAGTACGTAGTCGTCCTTCTCGCCGGCCTGCGCACAATCGGAGAATCCGTTGAGCGCTGAGTTGTACGCCTCCCGGATCGAACTGGACAGTTGCTCCTGGGATGCGGGTCCTGTTCCGTCAGGTGGCGCCGTATTCTGGAGCGCATCGCGAGCTGTCGCGCAGACCGAACCGCTGCCGCGGACGTCGACGGACGCCGTGCCGTTGTAGTTCATGATTGCGTCTCGCATAGTGGAGACAGATGCTTTCAATGAGTCTTGATAGCCGGGCGCGCCACAGCCGGTTAAGAGAACCAGGGCCATAGCTGCAACCAGACGTTTGGCTACGCACACGGCTCTTTCCTTTCGTGCGCCGCGACGCTCGACACCACGAATAGGGCTAGCCTACTGTCTTCCAGACTTGCCGCGGCTCGGCATGCTTCATCCTCAGAGGAAAAAGAAGCCACAATCGTAGGGCCGCTACCAGACACGGTGGCTCGTCCTTCCGACATCTGTGCCACCCGTTCAAAGCAATCTTGCGCCAGAGGGTATGCCGAGAAGAGTGTCTCTTGTAGGCTGTTTGGGCCAAAGTGCACCCGTCCTCCTTGGCGCACTCGGGAGGCTAGCGCATACGTCGCTATGCCATCTGACCAGGCCATTCGCGGGAGCCGAGCGAAAATCTTGGCGGTGGGAACCTGAATAGGAGGTTTTGCGAGGAGATACCAGCAGATCGGCGGCTCGCGCAGTGGCGTTACTCGCTCGCCTCTGCCTTCGACCAGCGCTGTTCCTTCGTGCAGGAAAAACGGCACATCCGACCCGAGTTCGGCTGCCAAGCCATAAATCGTGTCTTTCGGTTCGGGGAGGGCCCAGACCCTGGAGAGGGAGCGAAGGGTCACCGCTGCATCGCTGCTGCCTCCCCCTAATCCGGCCGCATGCGGAATACGTTTCTCGAGATGGATGGCGCAACCGTCAGATACGCCATAGGTGTGGCGCAACAGATTCGCTGCCCGCACTACGAGGTTGCTCGGTCCAACCAACTCTGGTTGCGAACAGGTGAATACTATGTCCGCCGCTGGCGCGAAGGTTAAAAAGTCGCATAGAGAAACCGTTTGCATGATGGACACCAGGTCGTGGAACCCGTCGGCGCGTTTGCCAAGCACCTCGAGCGAAAGGTTTATCTTGGCGTATGCCCGAGTCTCATAGGGCACCGGTGTTCCTGCCGTACAGAATACGTAATCCGGTCAAGGTGAGATCGAGATCAACGTGGTGCACGCACTCGGTGCAGGGAGCCACGGTACGAGCGAGGCCGCCCGTCGCTATGACCACGGCAGGAGCCCTCAGTTCTCGTTGGATGCGCCCCACTAGCCCATCGATGAGACCGGCGTAGCCGAACAAGATGCCGGACTGCAAGCTGGCAACGGTGTTGGTGCCAATGGCGGCGGCGGGAGGTTCGAGTGGGACACGAGGGAGTTGCGCGGTATGGGCGAAGAGAGCCTCCTCGGAGATTTCGAGTCCTGGGGCAATGGCGCCTCCCACGTATGCGCCGTCGTCCGAAATAACGTCAAAGTTTGTGGATGTGCCAAAGTCGACGACGATCGCTGGGCTGCCATACCCATCCACCGCGGCTACCGCATTCGCAATGCGATCCGCTCCGACACCATGGGGTGGCGAGTACCGCACTTCAATGCCAAGGTCCAGGGCCGATGACACCAAAAGCGGCGCGCGACCGAGAAGACCTTGAACCCCATCTCGCATCATACTCTGTGCCCCCGGTACCACGCCGCATATAATCGAACCGGTGATGACCGATGGGCTAAGACCGGCCGCATTGAAGAGGGCTTGGAGCAACACCTTGTACTCGTCGGGCATCTTGCGGGCGTCAGTGGCCAGGCGCCAGGCGGCCCGCAGCACTTTTCCCTCGAAGACGCCGGCAACGATATTGGTGTTGCCGATGTCGATAGCGAGCAGCATTTCGATCCTTCATGTCGGGTGCTACTATTGGTTTAGCCTAGCATCCAAGGGGGCAGCGATTGTTCATTCTGGGCTTGCTTGCGGGGCCTGTGATCGGCCTGCTCGGGGGTGATTTCCTCTTCCGACCGGAGGCATCCAACGGCCTGCGAAACACCTCGGTGGTACTTCTAATACTGATCGCTGTCATCTTTGCTCCACGCGTGCAACTCGAGTTGAAGAGCGGTTTGGTGTTGGGGTTGCTGCTGGGCCTCGCGCTCTCGGTCACGCCCTTTTCCTTGACCACAGCGGATGAAGAGGCATGACCTCGTGAGAGTAATCACCGAGCCGAAAGTGTACCTGGTCGGCCGCACCGGCATCGATCAAAGCGCGATTCAGCAGTTCCTTGACGACGAGAACACGGGCTGGGTGACCGACTCTGAAAACGGTAGCGAGTTGTTGTGTGAGGTTGCGGGGCGCATCTGCTATCTGAGCTTTGGCGAAAAACAGGGCAGGCGATCCAACCATGACTACCTAACAAATATTATCTCGATGGAGCACGGCAGCGTCCTGGAGCACGCTGTCTGGAACTTCATTGTTACCGGGGTTTCACGCTCGTTTTCCCACGAGATGATTCGGCACCGAGCCGGTTGGGGGTATAGCCAACTGAGTCAGCGCTACGTCGATGAATCGGATACCGATTTCGTCGAGCCCCAGATCATTGCCGGCGACCAGCAGTTGCATACGCTCTGGGTCGACGCGGTACAACATGCGCACCATGCCTACCTCGCTCTTGCCGATGGTTTGACAGCTCGCATCTCAGCGGACTTCCCGGAGATGGGTGGCCGGGACAAGCGGAAAAAAGCGCGGGAGGCCTCGAGGAGTGTGCTTCCGAATGCAACTGAAACGAAGATATTCATGACCGCCAACGCGCGAGCACTCCGCCACTTCGTTGAGTATCGGGGCGCGGCGGATGCTGAACCGGAAATTCGTCGAGTAGCCGTCGCGGTACTGAGAATTATGCAAGTCGAAGCGCCCAACCTTTTTGGCGACTACGAAACCCATGCGCTATCCGATGGAACCGTGGCCGCTACGACTGTACACAAAAAGGTATAGGGGCTCCGCGCTCTAAAAGTGTCGCCAACTCGCATCGCGGAGCGCGCGGCGCGCCCCGTCTGCTCCTTCGACAACGATGCCCTCGGCCTCCGGCAGTACCGCTCCGACGACGCGGAGGCATAGGTCGCCGAGATGCTGTTGTAGCTGTGTTACCGCGGCCTCCGGCAGTGCGACCAGCAGTTCGTAGTCTTCGCCTCCAAAAAGGGCGAGATCGACTGCGGATCGGTGCAGCGTCGCTGCAACTCTCCTGGTGAGGTCACTGATGGGCAGCGATTGGATGTACAACACTGCTCCCGCTGCGCTCGCCTTCATAAGGCGCCGAAGGTCGCTACCCAATCCGTCGCTCAGGTCCATCATGGCATGCGCCAGGCCCGAGCCGGCGATCAGCGTTCCCTGCGACACTCGTGGACTTGGCATGGCTAAATCGAGCCAATTGTCCGCGCCCTGGAGTGGTGGAAGGCCGGCTTCATACGCGAGGCGGGCGGCTGCGCGCTCACCGAGCGGGCCGGTTACTGCCAGCAAGTCTCCGGGGCGGGCGGTCGAGCGAAGCAGGATGTCTCCCTTGGGGACGCTGCCCAGAAGCGCGATGTCGACGATTGCCGGTCCGGGAGTACGGGCAAGGTTTCCTCCGACGACCTGAACGCCAAACCGCCCACCTTCCGCGCAGAGACCTCGCATAATCGCTTCCGCACTGTTCACGTGCATGGAGGGCGGCAAAGCAAGGGAGACGAGCGCGTATCTTGGCGTGCCTCCCATAGCCGCTATGTCGCTAATGTTTATCGACATGGCACGCCGGCCTATAGCTTCTGGCGAGCCGCCGAAGCGAAAGTGGACACCCTCGACCAGCATATCGATGGTTGCCAGCAGATATTCCTCGCCGGACTGATCGAGAACCGCAGTGTCGTCGCCAATGCCGACCACCGCCTGACCGGAACCAACCATGGTCATGATGCGGTCTATAAGCGAGAACTCTCCCACATCGCGCAGTGTCTCCGGTCGTGGTCCGTCCGTCATGAGTATCGGCTTCCTTCGGAAAGGCACTGAATTGTGGCGTTATGCTAAAGCCAGGACGGAGGTGTGATGATGAATAGAGAACAAGCGGAAGAATTTCTCGCGCGTCAACGACAGGCTATTTTGGCGACTATCCGCACTGATGGGCGCCCTCAGCTATCCAATGTCCTGAGTGCATATGACGAGGGAGAGCTGCTCGTTTCCATTACCGAGACCAGAGCCAAGTTTAAAAATCTACAGCGCGATCCGCGCGTTACTATTCTGCTGCTCGGAGCCAATTTTTGGGAGTACTTGGTGGTTGACGGCGAGGCCACCATGGTTAGCTGGCCCGAAGCTCAGCCGCTGTTCCGCAGGTACTATGAACTGGCAGCGGGGAAACCGCATCCGGATTGGGACGAGTACGATCAGTCCATGCGCGACGAAAAGCGCGTCATGCTCACTATTTCCATCGACCACGTGTATCCCTTGTCGGGCTAGCATGCGAGGAAGCGAAGGAGCCGGCCAGAGCCGGCTCCTCTGACATTAAGGGTAAATCGATCGCGCGTTCGAGGCGTCGGCAACGGTCTGGACGGCTACGATATAGGCCGCGAGACGCATGTTCACGTCGTGGTTCTCACGAGTCGCCAGGACGCGATTGAAGGTCTGCCGCATTATTCGGTGCAAGCGCTCGTTGACCTCTTCCTCACTCCAGAAGAAGTGTTGCAGATCCTGCACCCACTCAAAGTAGGAAACCGTCACGCCGCCGGCATTGGCCAGCACATCCGGGACCAGGAAGACACCGTTGGCATTTAAGATTTCGTCCGCCGCGGGCGTGGTAGGTCCGTTCGCGCCTTCGGTGATGATCCGGGCCTTGATCTGCGCCGCGTTCTCTTTTGTAATCTGGTTTTCCATGGCGGCGGGCACCAGGACAGTGACCGGAAGGGTCATCAGTTCCTCGTTCGTCAGCCGATCCGCGTGTGGGAATCCGCTAAGGGTGCCATGCTCCTGGGTGTAGCGCAGCACATCAGGGAGGTTGAGGCCGGCATCATTGTAGATGCCTCCCGACACGTCGCTGACGGCAACCACCTTCACCCCTTGTTCCGCGAGCAAGCGAGCAGAATGGCTGCCGACATTTCCGAATCCCTGCACCGCGACACTCGCATCCCCTGGATCGACACCGCGGTGCTTCAGCGCCTCCAGGGTGACGATCATCACGCCGCGGCCGGTGGCCTCGTCTCGTCCCTGGGAGCCACCGATGCTCAGCGGCTTGCCGGTCACCACTCCAGGCACCGAATACCCCTTGTGCATGCTGTAGGTGTCCATCATCCAGGCCATGGTCTGCGCATTGGTTCCCATGTCCGGTGCTGGGATGTCACTCTCCGGACCGATCAAGATACTGAGTTCCGAGGTGAAGCGGCGAGTTAGATTCTCCAACTCGCGTAGACTTAATTGCTTCGGATCAACCACCACGCCGCCCTTAGCTCCGCCAAACGGCAAGGTGAAGATGGCGCACTTCCACGTCATCCACATGGCAAGTGCCTTCACCTCGGACATCGTTACCGAGGGATGGTAGCGAATTCCCCCCTTAGTAGGACCGCGGTGCAGATTATGCTGCACCCGGAACCCAGTAAACAAGCGAATCGAGCCGTCGTCCATGTGGACCGGAAAATTTACGGTGAGAACGCGCTGCACATCGCGCAGAATCTCGCGTATGTTTGGGTCAACGTTCAAGTAATCCGCGGCGATGTCGAACTGTCGCTGGGCAGTGAGAAAGGGGTCGGGCCCCGCGTCCGCCCTCTTCGACGCATTTTTCAGTTCTGCCGTCTGCACGCCTTCACCATACCTTTCTGGCCCCGCGGGCTTGAGCTGGCTGGTCGTTATAGGGGCAAGTGATGTGCCACGCGATTCTTCCTACTATTTACTCCAACGCTACCCCGACGCAAAGCCGGTCTAAACTAAAGAGGTAGGTTTGCTCTCAGGTCCCATGGTCCTCAGTGGAGGCCCACGAGCAGAATATGGTAGCCGCCGCCGTGATACGCGCTCCCGTTGAGCGGTAGAGTTATCGATTGGCCGGGCGCCAGACCGGAGAACGATGCGCTGGCAAAACCCCCCGCAGTGTATGACACGCGTGCCACGCCGCTGAAGAGCTTCCCGCTGCGATTGATCACTGAGATGCTGCCCGCATTACCAGGTCCGGTTCCGAAGGCGGCGTTGTACCCGACGACCAACCAACTGGCTGGAACTTTGCTCAAGTTCGGGGTCGTTGACGATCCAGGCGCATTCGATGCCGTGCCGCCGCCAGCGGTTGTTCCGGGAGTCGCGACGTATTGGTTTCCGGTGATGCCAGGACTCTGGGCGATTGGCTGGCCGGTGTAAGCAGTGGCCGCGGGATACGCGGGAACCGGTGTGGCAACAGGCTGCGTTACAGCGACCGGGGAACGGACCGCAGCCACAGCAGATTGATGCTGTATTTTGCTTGCCTGACGCTTCGCGGTAGTGAGGATGGATGTAGCCCTCCGGTGCGCCTTAGCGGTCTCCTGGGAGACGATGGAGTGTCCATCTACCTGGGCCTTTTGGACAATGGCGGTTGCCTGGGCCTGGGCGCGAGCCAGGTTCTCCGTCGCGAGGGTCGCAGAAGCGCCCGTTCCGGAGTTGCCATGCTTGGCCGCCGGTTTGCTGCTTCCTGCCAGCTTGTTGGCGACAAACGCGCCCGCGCTCACTACCCCCACCAGGGCAAAGAGCAGAACTGCGATGATGGCGACGATCGCCATTCCGCCTACCGACTTTCGGCCACGAGGGCGGTTCTTCGGCTGGACCCTAGTTTGACCCACACATTCCTCCTGTTCAATACCTGCGCGAATTATATATAACCGAGCGAATTAATGGCGTGCGTAGTTTGGGCCTCCAGGAGATACATTTTTTTCATTGCTGACCGCCGGTCGGTTTTTGCGGAAAGAACCCCATTGCTAGCATGAGAGTGTCCGCCAGCCGGCGGCCCGCACGATTGCGACGAGGTTCACAGGACCAAAGGAGTTCAACATGGTGACAGAGACCAAAGTCCAGGTGGATGGGGTGACAGCAACTCCCGCTGTTCGGCTCGAGACTCACGGACCGATTGGCTATATCAAGATTCACAAACCCAAGCTCAATCTGTACGATCGCCAGTTTATTGTCGAGTTGAACGACGCAATTGACGAGATTCGCTTCAACAACGACATAAAGGTCGTGGTCATGATGAGCGAGTTGGAGAAAGTCTTCTCAGCTGGCGCTGACATCCACATGCTCAAGGCCAGCCAACCGGACTTCAAGTCCTCGTTCTGTTTAGGAGCCCAGGAGACCCTGGGCAAGATCGAGCGCACTGCGAAAGTTTTCCTGGCGGCCCTGCACGGGCATACCGTGGGTGGAGGGCTTGAGATAGCACTCGCCACCGACATACGCTTCGCCTCCGACAGCCCCCATGTGCAAATTGGCCTGCCGGAAGTCAAGCTGGGTGTGCTGCCTGGGACCGGCGGGACTCAGCGTCTGTCGCGACTCATCGGAAAGTCACGGGCACTGGATCTCATGATTACTGGGCGATTGCTCAGCCCACAGGAGGCGCTCGACTATGGCATCGTGAACTACATCTATCCCCCAGCGGAGCTGATGGAGAAGGTGGAGGAGTACGCCAACGCCATCGCGAGTGGCGCGAGTAAGGCCGTTGGCTTGATCAAGCAAGCGGTGGTGCAGGGCGCCGAAGTTCATCTGGACGCTGGTTTTTTCATGGAACGCGAGTTGCAGAATCGCCTCTTCGTGTCGCAGGACGCCCAGGAAGGGCTCCAGGCGTTCATCGACAAACGGACACCGGAATTCAAAGGCAAGTAGTACGATGAGAGGCGCCACCACACTCGTGGTGGCGCTTTTTTTCTATGCTGAGAGCTATTCCGGCTCGGCGCCGGAAACAAGTGAGCGTGGGAGCCGTCGATGGTTGCAACTGATCTAAAGCAGTATCAAATGGTCATCAATGGAGAATTGACAGATAGCGCCTCGGGTGAGACCATGGAGATGGTGAATCCGGCCACCAACGAGGTCATCGGCACGGTGCCGAAGGCGTCCGAGACGGATGTTGACCGAGCCGTTGCCTCGGCACGTGCGGCCTTCGAGGGACCGTGGCAGCGGGTGTCGGTGTCGAAACGGACGCGCTTGATGATGCAGGTTGGCCAGATCGTTCGTGAACGTGTCAACGAACTGGCGGAACTGGAAACTCTCAATTCTGGGAAAGCTATTTCGTCCTCAAAGGGCGAGATTCTGGCCGCCGTAGAGGACTTCGAGTTCTATGCGGGCGCCACTACCAAACTGACCGGTGAGACGATTCCGGCGCCGCATGGCTTGCTCTATTACACCGTGCGCGAACCTCTGGGCGTGGCGGGCCAGATTATTCCTTGGAATTACCCGTTCCTGATGGCGTCCTGGAAGGTTGCCCCGGCCATTGCGGCGGGAAATACGGTGGTGTTGAAACCGGCGAGCCTGACTCCATTGACGGCGTTCAAGATGGGCGAAATCTGCCTGGAGGCAGGCATACCGGCTGGCGTCGTCAACGTCATGTCGGGACCGGGCGCGAAAATTGGGGCGTATCTCGCCGGCCACCCAGGTATCGATAAGGTTGCGTTCACCGGAGAGACCTCGACCGGGCGGCTCATCATGCAAATGGCCGCCGGCACCATGAAACGGGTGACGCTCGAGCTGGGCGGAAAATCACCCAACATTGTCTTCAATGATGCCAATCTAGAAGACGCGGTGAATGGATCCCTGTTCGCTATCTTCTACAACGCGGGCCAATCCTGTGAGGCGCGTTCCAGAATCTTCGTTCAGGAGGATGTCTATCAGGAGTTCTGCAACAGGTTTGCCGGCAAAGCACAGCAGATTCGCGTCGGAGACCCAATCGACCCGTCTACTCAGGTCGGCGCGATCATCTCGCCGAGACAGCTGGAAGGGATCGAGGAGTACATCGCCAGCGGGACGCAGGATGGATGTCGTGTGATTGCGGGTGGTGGACGGCCCTCGGACGCGAATTTGCAACGGGGGAATTATCTGGTACCAACAGTCCTCGCCGATGCGCGTAATGACATGCGGGTAGCACAGGAAGAGATATTTGGTCCGGTGGTCGTCGTCATTCCATTCACGGACGAGAAGGATGTGATCGCCATGGCCAACGACAGTATGTATGGATTGGCCGGTACGCTGTGGACCAAGGATGTGGGACGAGCACACCGGGTGGCGGCCGCTGTGCGCACCGGCGTTATAGGCATCAACACTCACGCGACCGCCATGCCGGGCCTGCCCTTCGGCGGCTACAAGCAGTCCGGCATGGGCCGGGAACGTGGGTTCGAGACGCTCAAGCAGTACACGGAGGTCAAGAGCGTCATTGTCAATACCAGTGAGCGCGGCTCAAACCCCTGGAAGTTGTAACGGTCGATGGATTTGCACGATGCCGTGGTGGTACAGTCCGTCCGTACACCAATCGGCAAGTATGGAGGAGCGCTCAAAGACGTCCGTCCCGATGACCTGGCAGCGCAGGTTATTCGGGAGGTCATGGAACGTGCCGCAATAGACCCTGCATTGGTTGACGATGTGTTCTGGGGCGCCGCGAATCAGGCCGGCGAAGACAACCGCAACGTGGCTCGCATGGCGGCCTTGCTGGCCGGGCTTCCCGTTGAGGTGCCGGGAGCAACTGTAAACCGGCTGTGTGGCTCGGGCTTGCAGGCAGTGGTCTCGGCAGCAAGGGAGATACAGGTGGGCGCGGCCGAGGTGGTGGTGGCGGGTGGCGTCGAAAGTATGACGCGCGCCCCCTTTGTTTTCCTCAAGCCGGCCGACGCCCATCCTCGGGGAAACCAGACCATGTACGACACCACGTTGGGCTGGCGTATGGTCAATCCGCGCATGCAAGCGTTATATCCACCTATCAGTTTGGGGGAAACGGCTGAGCGGGTAGCTGAACGGTACGATATCTCCCGAACCGACCAGGACGCCTGGGCGTTAAGTAGCCACCGACGAGCGACCGCGGCACAGGATGCGTGTCGCCTGCTCGAGGAAGTTGTGCCGGTGACGATAACGCAACGCAAGGGTGATCCGCTGGTCGTCGAGCGCGACGAAGGGCCACGCCGCGACACCTCGCTGGAAAAGCTCTCTCGTCTGAGACCGGCCTTCGAGCAGGACGGTACCGTGACCGCCGGTAATTCCTCCCAGTTGAACGACGGCGCCGCTGCCCTACTCTTGATGTCGGCGCGCCGTGCCAGGGACCTGGGTCTGGACCCGCTCGCTCGATTTGTGGATGCTGCCACGGCGGGCGTTCATCCCGATTACATGGGAATCGGACCGGTTCCTGCCACCTGTAAGCTGCTCGCACGCCACGGGCTCTCGACCTCGGACCTTGACGTTGTCGAGTTGAACGAGGCCTTCGCGGCACAGGTGCTGGCCTGCGTTCACGAGTTAGGTCTTGATGAAGAACGGGTTAATCCGAACGGTGGCGCTATCGCCCTGGGTCATCCCCTGGGGGCCAGCGGGGCTCGCCTGGTGGGAACACTGGTTCGCGAACAGCAGAGACGCGAGGCGCGCTTCGGCCTGGCTACCATGTGCGTTGGAGTGGGGCAGGGGATCAGCGCCCTATTTGAGCGCGCGGCATGAGTAACCAGGCGCCGGTTGAACCGGTGGATGCTGCCACGGTCATTTTGGTTCGAGAACCGAGCGATCCCAGCCAGGTCTGGGAGTGTTTTATGGTGCGACGCCATGTCCGCAGCGATTTTGCAGCCGATGTGTTCGTCTTTCCCGGCGGCAAGGTCGACGCGGCCGATCGTGATCCAGCTCTCCTTGAGGTTCTCGCCACAAATGACGGCGGGCAGCGCGGCAATGCTGGAGGGACAGCGTGGCTCGGACCGCGAGTTGCCGCCTTGCGTGAGCTGTTCGAGGAAGCGGGAGTCATCCTTGCGCGGGAAACAGCCGATGGAGACGGCGCGGCGCTCTCGGAGGCGGCTCGGGCGCACGCGCGGAGCAACCTGCAGAGCGGGCATCTGACTATGCTGCAAGTCGCGCGCGAATTTGGCTGGTGTCTCGACATCGTGCAACTCCACGCCTTTTCGCGCTGGATCACGCCCGATACTCTCCCCCGCCGTTACGACACTCATTTTTTTGTGACGCGCCTGCCAGCCGACCAAGAACCGCTGCACGATGCGATTGAGACCACCGATAGCCTCTGGATTTCACCGGCGGATGCATTGCGCCGCGCCGAACGAGGAGACTTCCCCCTGGTCTTTGCCACGGCTAAGCATCTGGAACGGATGGCCCGTTACTCGAGCATCGATGAGTTGATTACCGGCACCACGCCCGCGGATTTGGAAGTAGTCATGCCACGCATCATCGAGCGAGACGGAACAACAGTGTTCTTGCTGCCCGGGGACGAGGACTACTGATCGACGGCGGTGAATCTCTCGCCGATACGCTGGATGTACCCCTCTATTTCGAGCTTTTCCAATTGAGCTTGCACGGAGCCTGCCGCCAGCCCGTGTAGGCGATTATCCACATCGTGGTACAGACGTTCCACCAATTCCTGGACAGTGGCCGGCCCCTCCCGCAGCGCTTCGATTACCTGTGCTTCACGTTGTTCTCGATGGCGCAAGTACTCGGCGATCTTGCCGGCTGGATTGGTGATGAGCGGACCGTGACCGGGTGCAATGAGCAGCGCGTCGAGATTCTGGAGCCGCCGCAGAGTTTCCATATAGCGGATCATGTTCCCCTGGGGCGGAGCGATCAGCGTGGTCCCGCGGCCGAGAATCGCGTCACCGGCAAAAAGGATGCGGGCGCCTTCTAGCCAAAAGGCTACGTGGTCTTCCGAGTGGCCTGGGCTTGGCACGACCTGGAGGGTATCGTTGTCGGTGGGAAAGCGTTGATTTGATCCATAGGCGCGGTCAACGGATAACGCTATGTTCTCCTCGGTTGCCAGCTTCTCCGAACTCCACACCGGAACCGAAAGAGAGGCCGCCAGTCGCCTCGCACCTGGAGTATGATCCGGATGTCCGTGGCTCAACAGAATCGCTGCAACCCGAGCACCAGCCGTGCGAAGCCACTCGGCTAATTGGTCCTGATACACCGGGTGCGCCGGTCCCGGATCGATCACATACGCGATGGATCTTCCCACCACGAACGTATGCGTGCCGTCCAGGGTCTTCGGACCGGGGTTGGGAGCCGTAAACATCCAGACATCTGGCCCCTGTGATATGCGTTCTTCGTTCAGCATTGCCACCTCTTCCTGCAAAAACGTTCCCACTCTCATCGTTGCCCGATGTACCCATAGTCGCAAGTGATTCGCCTCTGGACTGTTTCAGGTAGTAGGACGAGCGGATGGAGAGCACGTCCACCGCCGGGTTCCCCTCCCGTGTCTGTGCCGTCGCTGCAGCCACAAGTACACCCTCCTCTGGACCGACGGATTGAGGTGGGGCCAACACAGCGGCGCTACGAGGTGACAGTGGACCAGATCATAGCGCACCTGTCGGGGGAAGAGATGATCCACATGGGCGAAGTACTTGTCATGATGCGGCAGCAAGACATCGATCTGCCCAGCTACTTTCTGCTGAGTGTGATGGAGGACGCTGCTCACCCATGGGAGACCCTGGCAAGACAGATATAGCCGATAGCTAACAGCACGCACGACCATCTCTACTGTAGCTTCGATGCTGGTTGACCTGCCCATCACCTTCATCGCCGGCCGTGCCGCGCCGCTCGTACTCCACCTCGAACGGGGCCAGCGCGTCGAGTTCATCGAAGCCGTCGAAGAGGAGGATGTCGACCTATATCTCCTCACGCACCCTGCGCTTCCGTCATGCGTCGCATCCAATAGCGGAACCAGTCAGGACCATAGGGGACGTAGATTCGAACGTGGCGGCTGTGACTGAGGCTACAATCGGACACGTCCGACAAGCAGTGAGGTCGAGATGGAACTGATACGTCGCGTCTTTCTCCAGACGATTGCCGCCACCCGGCCAGTCATCGCGTCGCTGGAGGTGGCACGCCGCTGGGACGAGCCCAGCGCGCTCCGGGAGTTCTCAGTCCGTGGACTTGCGGGGCACCTCGTACGCGCACCTCTCACAGTCGATAGCTACCTCGAGCGGCCAGAACCCGGGGATGAGGCGCCGATATCGGCTGCCACCTACTACGCGAACCTCGACCCCGATATCTCTTCACCCCTGAACGTCGCCATTCGCCAGCGGGGCGAGGAACTGGCGGACGGTGGTCCTGAGCGTCTCATCACCGAGTTTGACCAGGTGGTTTGTCGACTCGAGGAGCGGCTCCGTCATGAACCGGATGACCGGTTGGTCACTGTGGCCGGCGATGACACCATGCGGCTTAACGACTACCTCGCCACGCGTATCGTCGAACTGGCCGTCCATGTCGACGATCTGGCGGTCAGTGTCGGGCTGGCCCCTCCCGCTCTTCCGGCGGGAGCACTCGAGATCACCATCGACACCCTGGTCGACATCGCGCGATACCGCCATGGAAACCTCGCCGTGCTGCGCGCCCTCTCTCGACAGGAGCGCGACACCGCAAACGCTCTTCGTGTTTTCTAACCGGGAGTCAGTGCCGCACAAATTCCCGAGGCGCCATCCGACTACCCCACGAAGAAGGTGGATAATGTGACGTAGTTCTTGTCCGGCGCTTCTTCGGCGAGATAGTGCGTACAACTGAATCCCTCACGAATCAGGTACTCCCTGTTCCGGCTGATCGTCGCTTAGCCGGCGGAAAGGAGGGTGTCGCGGGTGAGTCGCATCTGGCCAAGGTGTTGAGTGAGCTCCTCGAAGATGTGGAGGAGCACGGCCCCCTGAGTCTTGCTGTAGGGCAGTTCCGCGTCTTCCGGATCAGGACGGTAGCGTGGAGCAGCGGTGGGTTCGCCTGCTATTACGTCTGCTTCGAACTGACTGCGAGTGGCAGCGGTTTGAAGAATCAATGCAGCGATGGATCCCTCGGCCCGAAACTCGGCGTCCCGATCGCGTTCGATGACACGGCCAGCTACCATGTGGCCGCCCCAGTACTCCATCACGCCCAGACAATGAGTGAGGATAGCGTAGGGAGAATTGGCGCCTTCCAGGGAGGGGCGCCTGTTTGCAGTATCGTCACCGAGTAGGCGTAGAATCGTCCCCATCTCGTCGAGAGCCTGATCAATAAACCACAGGAAATCGCTGGTGGGGACGGTGAGTCCGGGAACCTCCGATGGGCGAGTCAGCGACGTTCGAGGCAGGCCACCCCGATTATCCGTTCGCACCGTCTCGCCCCGCAACATTGGTCTGCGGAAGGTGGGCCGGCTAGGCGGCAACTGGACCAAATGTTGGGAAGCGTGGCCCGAAATGTCGGTGAGGATATCTGTCAATGTGATCTCCTCTGGCCATCGCATGGTGCTCTCCCCCTTCTTCTGTCTAGTATCAAACAATCCCCGAAGGAACGGTGAGCATGGATACCGACCAGTCGACAGTAACGATGGACAAGATTGTGGCGCTCGCCAAGCGGCGCGGCTTCGTGTTTGGCAGCAGTGAAATCTATGGTGGATTGAGCGGGTTTTGGGACTATGGCCCGCTCGGCGTGGAACTGAAGCAGAACATCAAGCGCTCCTGGTGGCGCACGAATGTGCACCTGCGGGACGATGTGGTCGGGTTAGATTCCGCACTTGTCATGCCGCCCGCTGTCTGGGCGGCATCTGGACACTTGGAAAACTTTAACGACCCTTTGGTCGAGTGTCAACAATGTAAACGTCGTTTTCGCGAAGACGACCTGGTCGGCAGCTCGGCGTGTCCCTCCTGTGGAGGCACTCTGACCGAGCCTCGCCAGTTCAACACTATGTTTCAAACGCATGTCGGCCCCCTGGCGGACGACGCCTCCGCCGCCTATCTTCGCCCAGAGACTGCTCAAGGCACCTTCGTGAATTTTAAGAACGTCTTGCAGACCACGGCTCGCAAGGTTCCGTTCGGCATTGCGCAGATCGGCAAGTCGTTTCGAAATGAGATAACCACCGGCAACTTCATCTTCCGCAGCCGTGAGTTTGAGCAGATGGAGCTAGAGTTCTTTGTGCGACCGGGCACCGACGATGAGTGGTTTCAATTCTGGCGCACTGAGCGAATGCGCTGGTGGACCGAGGACCTCGGGGTGAGACCGGAGAAGCTGTGTCTGCGCGATCACGAGCGCTCCGAGCTGTCGCACTACTCGAAGCAAACGGCTGATATTGAGTACGAATTTCCGTTTGGCACCAAGGAACTGGAGGGTATCGCGGACCGGACTGACTTTGATCTCAAGGCGCATATTACGGGCTCCGCGGCCGACCTTTCCTACTACGACGATGACACCGCGGAGCGGTTTGTCCCCTATGTGATTGAGCCGGCAGTAGGAGTTGATCGCACCTTTTTGGTGGTCTTGCTCAACGCATATGACGAGGAGCAAACCGGACCGAAGCCGAGTGATAGGCGCACCGTGTTGCATCTGAAGCCGCACCTGGCGCCCTACAAGGTCGCTGTCTTTCCGCTCGTCGCCAACAAGCCGGTCATCGTCGAATGTGCCAGGCAGGTGTACCGTACCCTCAAGCCTCACTTCCCGGTAGCCTGGGACTCCATTGGTAACGTCGGCAAGCGCTATCGCCGACAGGATGAGATCGGTACTCCATGGGCGGTCACGGTCGACTATCAGACTCTGGAGGACGGGACGGCGACGGTCCGAGATCGGGACACAATGCACCAGGAACGGCACCACGTGGACTCGCTTCCACAACTATTTCGGGAGCGATTAGGGCCAATATAAGGGCGGTATAATAACGCGACTGGCTTCGATTGGAGCCGAATCACATGGCGCATGGGATGGCAAAGGCGGCAGGCTGCGCTGTCTTGCTGTAGGGCGGAACACACGAGGGAGAAGGCATGGCACAAACACTGACTGATGAGTCCGAGGCGCCGGCGGCGCGAGGCAAGTGGGTCTACCTCTTCGAAGAGGGTAATGCGGGTATGCGCGACCTGCTGGGTGGGAAAGGCGCCGGCGTCGCGGAGATGACGCAGGCGGGTCTTCCCGTGCCTCCGGGCTTTACCATTACAACCACGGCCTGCAATGCATACTACGACGCCGCGCAGGAGTTTCCGGATGGCCTGTGGGATCAAGCCAAGCGGGCAATGAAAGACATTGAGGAAAAAACAGGCAAACAATTCGGCGACCCGTCGAATCCTCTCCTGGTATCAGTTCGCTCGGGCGCAAAGTTCTCCATGCCTGGCATGATGGACACGGTGCTCAACCTGGGGCTGAACGACGAGACCACGGCAGGGATTGCTCAGAAGAGTGGAAACTCGCGCTTTGCCTATGATGCCTATCGTCGTTTCATTCAAATGTTCGGCAAAATTGTTCTGGACATCGACCCGGATCTTTACGAGCACGCTCTCGAAGAAAAGAAGAAGGAATTGGGAGCGGCTACGGACGCCGACCTGGATGTGGCCGCTCTGCAGCAGTTGGTGGAGCGCTTCAAAGCCATTACGCGCGAGCAGTTTGGACGCGACTTTCCGACCGATCCATATGAGCAGTTACAGCAGGCCATCGCGGCGGTGTTCCGCAGCTGGAACGGCGAGCGTGCCCGCGCCTATCGCCGGTCGGAGGGCATTCCAGATGACCTGGGGACCGCGGTCAACGTGCAGACCATGGTGTTTGGCAATATGGGCAATGACTCGGGCACGGGCGTCGCGTTTACTCGCAATCCGTCGACCGGTGAGGCCAAACTGTTCGGCGAATATCTGATCAATGCGCAGGGCGAGGACGTGGTGGCTGGTATCAGGACACCGAAGCCGATTAGCGCCTTGCACCAGGAAATGCCCGAGGCATATCAAGAGTTCCAGGACATTGCCACGCGTATGGAACAGCACTATCGCGACATGCAGGACCTCGAATTCACCATCGAGCGCGGCAAGCTTTATATGTTGCAAACCCGCAACGCCAAACGAACGGCGGCGGCGGCGGTGAAGGTCGCAGTGGACATGGTCAACGAGGGATCGATATCGCGCCAGGAAGCGCTGATGCGAGTCGACCCCAAGCATGTAGTGCAACTGTTGCTGCCCCGCTTCGACGATCAAGCTCGTCAGCAGGCCATCGATACCGGTAAGCTGATTGCCAACGGATTGAACGCCTCTCCTGGCGCCGCCGTTGGCAAGGCGGTCTTCGACGCCGATCGGGCGGCTGAGCAGGGGAACACCGGAGAGGCGATTATCCTGGTTCGCCCAGAAACATCGCCCGATGACGTGCATGGAATGATCGCGGCGCGTGGCATACTGACGGCTCGAGGTGGCGCGACCAGTCACGCAGCGGTGGTGGCCCGAGGGATGGGCAAACCGTGCGTAGCGGGTGTCGAGTCGCTCAAAATTGATTTGGGCGCACGAACCATGACCTCGAATGGGAAGCAGGTGCGCGAGGGCGATGTTATCAGTATTGACGGAGCCACGGGTCAAGTCTTCCTGGGTGAGATTCCAGCTATTTCCCCGCGATTCTCGGAAGAGAGAGAACTGGCTGAGATTCTGTCCTGGTCGGACGATATCCGTCGGTTGCAGGTCTGGGCCAATGCGGACTACCCTCGGGACGCCGAGCGCGCCCGCGAGTACGGGGCCCAGGGGATCGGCCTATGTCGCACCGAGCATATGTTCTTTGAAGAGGAACGACTACCGATTGTGCATCAGATGATCCTTTCCGCCGAGGAAGCCAACCGTCTACAAGACGAAGTTGCGCAATTGGAGGCTGATGCGGATCAGCGAGAGCGTCAGGACGAACGCGCACAGGAGGCGCTGGAGACCGCGCGTCAACGAGTCCAGGCGTCCCAGGCGGTTCGAGACTATCGGGATGCCCTGCAGAGATTGCTGCCCATTCAGACACAGGATTTTCGCGGCGTGCTGCAGGCGATGCAGGGTCTACCGGTGGTCATTCGCTTGATCGATCCTCCCTTGCATGAGTTCCTGCCGTCCTACGACGAATTGATCGAAGAGGTCACCACGCTGCGGATTCGAGGTAACGACCCGTCTGAACTGAAGAAAAAGGAGCATTTGCTCCAGACCGTTGCTGGTATGCGGGAGCAGAACCCGATGCTGGGACTACGGGGTATCCGGCTGGGGATTCTCTATCCAGGCATCATCGACATGCAGGTTCGGGCAATTCTGACCGCGGCGGCCCAGCTACAGGGCGAAGGTGTTGACGTTCGGCCCGAAATAATGGTGCCGCTGGTTGGCACGGCGAATGAGATGAAGACCGCCAAGGAGCGAATAGAACGGGTGGCGGGTGAGGTTCTCGGCGAATCGGATATTGATGTGCATTACAAGATTGGGACTATGATCGAAATCCCGCGTGCCTGCCTGACGGCTGATAAGATCGCGGAAGACGCGGAGTTCTTCAGCTTCGGCACCAACGATCTGACCCAGACGGCATTTGGCTACTCTCGCGACGATGCCGAGGGAAAATTTCTGCTGAAGTACGTCGATATGGGCATCCTTCCCACTAATCCGTTCCAGGAACTGGATCGAGAAGGTGTCGGCAAGCTGATGAAAATGGCTGTTCGGGCGGGCCGTGAAACCCGCCCCGATCTGGAAATCGGCATTTGTGGCGAGCATGGTGGTGACCCGAGTTCCGTGGAGTTCTGCAATTCGATTGGCCTGAACTACGTCAGTTGCTCGCCGTTCCGCGTGCCGGTGGCTCGGCTGGCCGCAGCACAGGCAGTTATTGCCGAGCAGACATCCCGATCCGAGACACGATAGGCCGATAGGTCTCGAACGGGGGAATGAGCCGAGGGCGGGAACCCTGGCTCATTCTTCCTTGTTTCCATGGCGGGGGACATCCTCTACCACGGGCCGTACCCCCATGATTCGCTTCCTGCGACTCAAGACGGTAATCGCGAGCGCTATGCCGGAGGCTTGGTCCCCCAATGTAAGGCTACCGTGCCAAAGTTGAGTACGCGGTAATGGACCCCACGGAGACCGGTCGCCTGCATCATCCGGCCCAGCGTGGGCGCGTCCGGGAAATCCTGAACCGACTCGGGAAGATACGTGTACGCGTCCCGAGCATGGGCCAGCACCTGGCCCAGACGCGGAATTACCTGGTCCATGTATCCACGCGCCAGTGCATTACTCGGTGGGGTGAGTTCAAGAATGACGACTCTCTTGCCTGGTCGAGTGACACGTGCCATCTCGGCCAGCGCGAGTTGGCGGTCGGCCATGTTCCGCAGCCCGAATCCGCACACGACGGCGTCGAATGAATTGCCGGCATAGTTCAGGGCATGCGCATCGCCAGGTTCGAACGATACCGGCAGGCCACGGCCGGCTATCTTTCGACGCGCTTGCTCAAGCATACTGGGAACAATGTCGATTCCCAGCACATGACCGCTCCGTCCAACCTGCGCTGCAAGCTCGAGGGCGAGATCGCCGGTCCCGGTAGCCACGTCAAGAGCGGTACCTCCTTCGCTGAGGTCCGCGGCATGGGCGGCTTGACGTCGCCAGTGCTGATCCTGCCCCAACGTCATCACCCAGTTCATCACGTCGTACCGCTCGGCGATCGCGTCGAACATTCGGACGACATAGGCATAGCGGTCGTCCGACCACGGCTTGGACATGGCACCCCCGGTTCGTTGGCGTAACGCAAGCGAAGGATGCGTCCCTGCTACGCGTCGCGCCTCGATCTGTATCTATCCGCCGGCTTACATGGATTGTGCTATGGAGCTGAGACTTCTGGAATAGCGACCCTGCGAGGCGCATATACCGGCGTCAGCCAATCGAGGTACTTGGGATTGCGTCCCTTCACCACGTCGAAGTACAGTCTCTGGAGGCCGCCGGCTATGGGACCAATACGTCCGTTACCGACATCCCGGCGGTCGACAGAGGTGATTGCCGCCACCTGCACGCCCGTTCCAGTCAGAAACATTTCGTCCGCATAATAGAGCTCACTTCGCGACACGAGGCGGGCCATCGTAGGAATTCCCAACTCATCTTGAGCGAGCTTACTGATAATGTCCCGTGTGTACCCTTCCAGAATGGTATCGGAGATCGAAGGCGTAATGAGTACGTTGTCGCGCACCAGGAACAGATTGGCCGAACTCGCTTCGGAGACATAGCCCTGAGGGTTCAGTACAATTGCCTCATCATATCCGTTGACCCCCGCCTCATCCTTGGCCAGGGCGCTGTTGATATAGTTCCCGGTGATTTTGGCACGAGCGGGGATGGCGTTATCGTCGCTCCGCTTCCATGAACTGACACATACCGCCAGTCCCCGATCGAGATCGACATAATTGCCGAACGGGCTCACGAACATGGTGAAATCATCGGCCACGCCGTGCATCGAGACTCCGATGTGCTCAGAAGACTTGTAGGCCAGTGGTCTGATATAGACATCTTCGCGGTAGCCGTGCATCTTGACCAGTCGGAGCGTAAGATCAACCAACTCGTCCGCACTGAACGGTACTTCGATGCGCACCATGCGAGTGTTGCGCAGGAAGCGAACGAAGTGATCGCGCAAGACGACCAGATACAGTTCTTCCTTCTCGTCGTTCCAGTACCCCCGGATGCCCTCGAACACGCCGGTTCCGTAGTTCAGAGCGTGCGTCATGACGCTGACCTTGGCCTCTTCCAGCGGAACGATCTTTCCCTGAAAAAAGGCGTACTTCTGTACGACGGAATCTATCACGTAAACATCCTCCCCTGAGCGGCGACTGCAAAAAAGCCCATAAGCTACCTCATTATAGGCACCGAGGCTGCGATGTCTCGGCTGCTCAGCGAGAGCGTTGCCGCGCTCCGGTCGAGAGTGGTGGGCGCGACAGGACTCGAACCTGTGACCACGCGGATGTAAGCCGCGCGCTCTACCAACTGAGCTACGCGCCCGATCAAGGCTGCTGGATACGGCTGCTCATTCTATGCTCTGTCGATTTGAGGCTATCAAGTGTGCTCTTGCTATTTGAGGCTTTCTGCCTTGCGCAACGCAATCTCCAATCGATCTCGTACGCGCTCTCGACCGAGCACGAGCATGGTGTCGAATAGCGGCGGCGTTGCCGTCCGTCCGGTGATTGCAACGCGAATGGTGCTGAAGGCAATGCCGGGTTTCACTTCGAGGCGGTCGGCGAGCGCGCGAAAAGATGCTTCAAGCGGATCATGCTCGAACGGCTCACCACCGTTGATGATGATCAATGCCTCTTCAAGCACAGCGCGTGCCGTCTCGACAGTCGACTTCTTGCCAACCAGGAATACCGGGTCGTACACGAGGTCGCGGTCAAAGAAAAATGCAATGGCATCAGGTGTTTCAGCCAATGTCTTTACTCGCTCTTGCTCCAGGCGCAGCGCTTTTGAAGCAAATTCGACCTCATCCTGGCTGGGCGGAGTGCCAACCAGCCCATGCATCTCAAGAAAGGGCACAGAGCGACGCGCAAATTCGTGAAGTGGCAACGCGCGTATGTGTACTGCGTTCATCCAATCCAGCTTTTCCTCGCTGAAGGAGGCCCCAGACTTGCCTATCTTTGCGATGTCGAACACGTCGATCAACTCACGCGGTGAGAAAATCTCGCGCTCGGCGTCGTACGCTGCGCCGATGGTGGCAACGTAGTTCAGAATGGCCTCCGGCAAGTAGCCGTCATTCCCATATGCTGTCACGGCCTCAGCGCCGTGCCGCGCGGATAGCTTGCCACCCTCCATTCCGTGCACCAGGGGCAGGTGAGCAAAAGTCGGGAGGTTTTTGCCGAGGAACCCGTAGAGCAACACCTGACGCGGAGTGTTCGGGACATGATCCTGACCACGAATCACGTGAGTGATATCCATGGTCAGATCGTCGACCACCACGGCGAAGTTGTACGTTGGAATGCCGTCGCTCTTAACGATGATGGAGTCGTCGATCTCGCTGTTCTGAACTGTGACTGGACCGACGATCAAATCGTGAAAACTTGTGGATCCGCCGTCGGGCACCGTCATGCGAAGGACTGGGCGAATGCCGCTCGCCTCCCTTTCCGCGCGGTCGGAATCGGATAGGAAGCGGCACGTTTTGGGATAGCGATAGGCGCGGCGTTCCTGCTCGGCTTGTTTGCGTTGAGCATCTAGCTCAGCGGCACTGCAGTAGCACCAGTAGGCGTAATCGTCGCGGATTAGCCGTTCCGCATACTCGCGATAGGTATCGAGCCGACCCATCTGGAAGTACGGTCCGACTGGGCCACCGACATCCGGCCCCTCGTCCCAGTCGAGGCCCAGCCAGCGCAAGGATTCGAGAATCGTCGTGAGGTACTCGGGGCGTGAGCGCTTCTGGTCAGTGTCCTCGATGCGCAGAACAAAGGTACCCCCGTGATGACGCGCAAACAGCCAGTTGAGAATAGCGGCCCGCGTGCGGCCAATATGAAAAGGGCCGGTTGGGCCAGGGGCCATCCGAACCCGGACCCCGGATAGCTTCTCTGTCAATGTTCATCTCCTGGACCAAGTCTGCCACGAACGACACCGGGTGTCGCCACCAGTCCGCGGACATCGACGGCTCTTAATGGTACGCCGGTTCGTATAATAGCGGCGATGCGTACTGTGTGTATCTTTGGATAATCGAAACGCTGCTGTGGCGCGTAAGCTGTCGATCACCGATGTGGACGTGCACGGTAAACACGTTTTTGTGCGAGTGGATTTTAACGTGCCGCTGACCGATCTCGGAACGCTGGGGGATGACACGCGGATTCGTGCCGCGCTTCCCACCATTCGGTATCTCCTCGATCACGGCGCGGCTGTCATTCTGGCCTCCCACCTCGGAAGGCCCAAAGGAACCGAGCAGGAGTGTCTGCGACTAGCTCCCGTCGGCCGGCGGCTGTCGGAATTGTTAGGTGTCAGCGTGCTACTCGCGCCAGATTCGATTGGACCCGAAGTAGCACAGATGGCCGCCGGGCTGGGTCCTGGACAGGTGCTGCTGCTGGAGAATTTGCGCTTCCACGCGGAAGAGGAACGAAACGATCCAGCGTTTGCCCGTGAACTTGCGAATAGAGCCGAACTATACGTCAACGACGCCTTCGGCGCGGCACACCGTGCCCATGCCTCAACGGTCGGCATTACTAAATATTTGCCGTCGGTCAGTGGCCTGTTAATGCAGCGCGAGCTTGACGAACTCGGGTCCGTGCTACGCGATCCCAAGCGTCCCCTGGCCGCGCTCATCGGCGGAGCAAAAATCTCCTCCAAAGTTGGAGTCTTGACTCATCTGCTCGGTGTCGTCGATGAGTTTCTGATTGGCGGAGGCATGGCGAACACCTTGCTCAAGGCACGAGGATTGGACGTGGGCGCCTCACTGGTAGAAGACGATAAGGTACAGGTGGCGCGGGACTTTTTGGAACAAGCTCAGGAGGCGGGCCGCGCGGTATATCTACCGGTCGACGTGATGGTGGCCGAACGTGTCGCTGGAGATGCAGCCCGTATGGTTGTGCCGGTCGAGCAGGTACCCGATCGGTGGTCCATCGTGGACATTGGCCCCGCCAGCATTGAAGCCTTCACGGTGGTGTTGTCCTCGGCCGAGACGGTTATCTGGAACGGGCCCATGGGAGTGTTTGAAATACCTGGCTTTGCGACAGGGACGCGAGAGCTGGCTCTCGGTCTGGCGAAGTGCTGTGCTCGTACCATCGTGGGAGGTGGCGACTCAGTGGCCGCTGTGGAGCAAACTGGGGTGGCCGATCGCATGGCGCACATCTCCACTGGAGGCGGCGCCACGCTCAAATTTCTGGAGGGGCAAGAGTTGCCGGGCATCGCTGCTCTCAGCGATGCGTCGGTGTAAAGGAGTAGACGGTGAATCTCTCAGACGGGGGTGAAGGGCGACCGCTCTCCTGGAGAGCTGTGCTGGAGAATACCCCAGTGTATTCGTCCGGCGGAGACCGGGTCGGTGCAATCCACGAGGTACTCGGTTCGGATCAGCAGGATATCTTTCATGGAATCGTGGTTCGTCACGGCTTGATCAACAGCGATGTCATGATTCCAGCCGATCAGGTGCGGCAAATCACAGATTGCCGGATCGACGTATCGCTGGGCACCGAGGAGATACGGGCATTGACTCCCTATGTGGAAGAGGAATCGTACCGGCTGGGGCTGGTTGGACTCTTCCGCAACAAGGTGGGCTGGGTCCCAGACAGACGAGAACCGGACTAGGAGGAATGTTGCCGCGTTACGATCTGCTCAGGTGCACCGTTATTCCATAATATGAACACTGGCGAGTCCGGGCCACGGCGGAAATGACCCGCTTTTTCGAGTTGGACAGTGGTACGTCCACATCACTACGTCACCAGGAGGAAGGTAACCCTATGTTTCAACGAATCAAACTGGCCGCTTCGCTGGTCGGGGCGGGGGCGCTGGTCGCTTCGGTGTTCAGCGACGCCCTCGCTAGCCAGCCGTCTCCCCTTCACGATCAAGCGAGTGCCCACCGCAAGGATTACACGGTCAAGGGACGACTCACCGTCACAGACGTCCTGCGGGTGCAGAAGAACATCTCCGTTTTTGGTAATTTTTACGCCAAGCAGAAAGCTGAAGTCGACAAGGGGCTCCTGGTCAAGAATGGCTTGAAAAGCGACAATCTCGAGGTAACCGGCGGGACCAAACTGGGGGACGTTACTTCGTCGGGCAATCTACAGGCCGGTACCCTTACCTCGTCCGGCAGCATCAGCGGCGCCTCGCTGGCACTGACCGGAGCAGCAACGGTGGGCGGCACACTGGCCGCGACGGGGCGGATTAGTGCCAACGGCGTCGACGCTGGCGCCGGCGGCCTCACGACGTCCGGAACGCTGAATGCGGCGAGCCTCACCACGACAGGTACCGTCGCGGCCGGAAACATTACGGCAACGGGTATCGCCGATACCGGTACACTGTCGGCCGGCAGCATTTCGTCGGCCGGTACGCTCACCGCCGGCGCGGCAACCTTTACCAACGTCACGGCCACTGGCGCCGTCGACCTCAGCAAAGCCACGGTCACCGGTCTCTCGCTGAGCAATCTGTCAGGCACTGGCGCGCTAAGTCTTCAGTCGTTGACCCTCGGCACGGCGAACTCCACCGCCACTACCGGGCCGCTTACCCTGCTCGGCGCGAACAACGCGAGCGCGTCTCTCGGAGTCAATTCCAGCGGTGCGCTCACTGCCAACACTCTCTCATTGGCGACCAACTTAAACGTGGGCGGCGCGGCGGTCGTAGGCGGCGATTTGAGCGTCAACGGAGCAACCGGCGTGATCGCCAACGGAATCCGAGCACTTCCAACCACTGCGGGCGGCAATACTCTCGGCACGCTCACCCTGAAAGGCGCCAATGTCGACGTCGCCGGTAATCTGGCGGTCTCCGGCAACTTTTCCCTGGCGGGTACCTCCACTTTCGCCCTCAGCAACCTAGTGGCCCCCAATGCGTCGGGTACGACCACGCCCGGTCCGCTGGGATTGCAGGGAAGCACCATCACCCTGACCGGCAATGTAGTCCATACCGGTGCGACCGCGCTCAACGGCAATACAACGCTCGGCAGCACTTCTGATTTGATAGCCGCACCGTCCAGTCACATCGTGGCGGGCGGGAACAAGGACCTGGCGGGCACTGTCAACGCCTCCATTCCCACAGGTTCCACCGCCAATACACCAGTGACGGCCGGCTCGGTTACGTTTACACGAGCCTATGGCAGCACTCCGGTAGTCGTGATTACGCCGACCAGTCCTTTCGTCAACGTCGGTGATAGGTACTACGTCACTCCTACCACTACCAGCTTCACCATTACATACGAACCGGCTATTACCACGGTAGCCCCGAACACGGTCAGCTTCGATTACATCGTCGTCGGTCAATAAAGCGATTCTGACTCACGTAGTAGAGGGGCTCCCCTGGGCGGGAGCCCCTCTGACTGCGACACAGGGATAGTACATGGCTCACTCCTCTAACGACGACCTGACGATCTCGAAGCGCAGCTTGCGACGGCTGGGGCTCATCCTCGTAGGCATCATCGCTCTGGCCGTGATAGTGCTGCTCGCGCTTAGCGTCATCCGGGCATTGAGTGGATCCGATCCGTTGGCCTCGGCGATCAACTCAAACGAGTACCAGGCCGTCTTCCTGACCAACCAGCAGATTTACTTTGGCAAGCTGACTTCTCCCGGCGGCGACTTCTACTACCTGCGCCATGTGTACTACCTGGCCTCGCAGGCCAGCGCACGGGGCCGAGGTCTGCAGCGCACCCTGGTGAAGCTTACCGCCGACTTGCACGCTCCCGAAGACTTGATGGTCATCAATCGGAGCCAGATTCTGTTTGTAGAAAATTTGCAGCCCAAGGGCAGGGCGGCGCAGCTGATGGGCCAGCCGTAGCGGTTACTTAGAAACGGCCGGTAAATCGTCGCCTACCACGTGTTTGTGGTTTCTGGTCGGTGGGTGTATCACAATATCCAAATCTCCCGGATTGTCTCGAATCTCCATCAAGATCGAGTTACCTTCACGCACGATTCGCAGACTTAGTCTGCAGCCGTTGATGCAGAGGTTGTCGACAGTAATCTCGTCGATGCATGTCGGCAACGCGGGCGTGACGTCGACGTGGGTAGAGAACGGTCGGGCTGCCACGCCCAGAATCGACTGAATTAACAGAAAAATGGCGCCGGCTGACCAGGCCTGTGGGCGTGAAGCATCAGGCTGTCTGGCCAGGACGCCGCCCGCATTCTTGCTCACCCCGGCATATACTTCCGGCCACCGCCGGTACTCGAAGTACAGCGAGGCGTCGAGCAAGGCGTCGAACACCTGCTGAGTCTCACAGATAAAGCCGTACTTCTTGAGACCGGCGGCGATGATGGCATTTTCGAACGGCCAGACGGACCCATCGTGATAGCTGAGCGGGTTGTACGCTCGCTCGGTGGCGGCCATGGTGCGGATGCCCCATGACGTCAACATGGACTCCGACATGAGAATTTTGACGGTCTCTTCCGCACGTGAGTCGTCGATTAAGCGCGACCACAGACACTCGCCTGGGTTGGACGTGATGGAGTTCACCTGGCGGTGGTCGCCGTCGAGCGCCATCGCATAGTAGCCCTTGTCCGGCATCCAAAAATCCTGGTTGAATTTCTTGTAAAGCCGGTGCGCCCTGGCATGAAGCTCGCCGCCCACTTCGCCCGTGCCTTCGGCGGCAGGCATGCTGTCGTAAAGCCCGCCCCACAGATGGAGAGCGCGATAGAGATCACCCTGCACTTCGGCAAGGCTAATTGGGTGTTTGGTGACCATCGAGCCATCGGCGTACATAACCGCCGTGGAACTGTCTTTCCAGCCCTGGTTGAACAGGCCGACAGTGAGGGCGGCCGAACTGGCTCGGGGGGGGGTATGGGCCTGGTACTGCACATAGCCCGAGCCGTCAATGTCTCCATATTTGTCGATCCATCGCCAGGCAGCCTCAAAGTTGGGCTTTAGCTCGTGATACAGGTCCAGGTCTCCGGTCCAGCGGATGTATTCGCCAGCCAGCACCAGGAACAGAACAGTTGCGTCAACCGACCCATAGAACAGCCCAAATGGCACTTCTTTCAGGCGCGCCAGCTCGCCAGTATGCATCTCGTGCATGATCTTACCCGGCTGCTCATAGTTCCACGGGTTCTCTTCCTTACCCTGCCTGGCGGCCAGAAAACGCAGGACATCTCGCGCCAGGTGGTGGTTCCACATGAGGGTTTCCAGCCCCGTGATCAGGGAATCTCGGCCGAAGGGAACGGCGAAGCGTGGTAATCCCGCGGCGGGAACCCATTCCTTGTCGAATTCAAGCAGCAACACTTCGAGATCATCAATGCTGCGCTGAATAATCGCGTTCACCGTTGCGTTGCTGGTGGTAATCCGGGTGGCATCGTCAAACCACTCAGGTTTGGGCACCTTCGCCTGATGCGGCTCCGGCTGTAGGCTCACTCCCTCGGGAGCCTTCTGAACCATGGTGATCTCGAGTTCGATCGTGCACCGCTCTCCGACGTCCAGCTTTACGGGAAAGTGGGCGCGCTTTTCCTCGTACTTTGCCATCTCTGGTTTGGTGGTAATTCGGGTAATGCGAGTGACATTATCAAGCCCAACGTATTCCAATTCGATGCTGTCCGCGGTGGTCCTGATCGGCTTGGTTTCGCCACGCTTGAGCCGTTTGACTCCCCGTGCCTCGAACGAGTCAAAAAAGTCTGAATCCATCTCAAAGGAGAGTTCGACCTCGACCGGACGCAGGGCCCAGTTCGCTAGAGTTACCTCGACCTTGACCGCCTCCTCATCGATCAGGTTCCTTTGCAGCACGCCCAAACCTCGGGCCGGCACGTCGGGCAGTTCGGCATTGGTGTGTAAAAACGACGCCTGAAAGAGGATCTCTTCGCTGGATCCGAGCAGTATTGGGGACTGGTTGTCGATGCGAATTTGGAAGATGCTGAGGTATCGGGTGTCGGCCAGGAAGAGTCCCTGACTAGAGGCTGAGAAAGGATCCATGGAGCCGTCCTCACGCGTGGCGAAAACCACGGGGCCTCGTTTGATGATCCGTCGATGCTGCACGCTCTTGCTCCCTCTGTAATGGTGCCGAAGTTTCCGAGCAGGGGTATACGCCTTTGCCACCCAGTGCAAGATAGATCGCCTGGGTCGGGCACTCCTGGGCAGCCGACAGCAGCGACTCCTCAGACTCGGTGGACGTATCGAGGACCACTGCCTTCATATCGTCGTCGAGTTGAAATGCGCGCGCCGCCAGGACGAAGCAGGGACCGCTTCCCACGCACAGGGAGCGATCGACGGCCGCTTCGATACCGTGCTTATGTACCACGCGCCATTCCTTCCTGTATCGGAGACTCGTTTTCATCATGATATAGTGAAGCGATTCTACAAACCGACGAGTGCGAGATACTTCTTGACCCGTAACGCTGTACTGGGTGGAGGGGCGCTGGGATTGACGCTCGCCCTGAGGCTGGCGCAGCGAGGAGACGAAGTTGTTCTCTTCGAGCGAGAGCCGATACCCGGCGGCCTGGCTGCGGGATTCCAGCTTGGCCCTTCACATCTCGAAAAGTTTTACCACCACCTTTTTCGCTCCGACCGCGCGGCTATCGCACTTATTGCTGAGCTCGGACTGTCTTCGAAGCTAATCTGGCCGGTTCCGGTGACGAGTACGTTGATCGGTGGCCAGATGCTGGAACTGGACTCTCCTCAGAGCCTGCTCCGCTTTGCCGCTCTTCCCCTGCGTGATCGAATCAGGCTCGGGGCGGCTGTCGCGTACCTCAAGCTGGAACCGAACTACCATCGGCTCGAACATACAACTGCCGACGAGTGGCTGAAGAAGTGGATGGGGACGCGCGTGTACCAGGTGCTCTGGGAGCCGCTGCTCCGGTCGAAGTTCGGCGACCGACATCGCGAGATCGCCATGCCCTGGTTTTGGGCCAGAATGCACTACCGAAGTCAATCGCTGGGCTATCTTCGCGGTGGCTTTCAACAGCTCTACGATGCGCTCGTGGCCGAAATACGCCGGTTGGGTGGAGAAGCGCGATTCGGCGCAGCCGTTACCGGCGTTACAGCTGTCGATGACGGATTCCGGGTCGCTTTCTCGGGCGGCGACGAACTTGTCCACCGGGTCGTATCGACCTTGCCGACGCAGCTCAGTACACTACTTATACCCGCGTTGGCAGGCTCCTTTGCGCAACGGTACGGCAGCATCGATTCCTATGGTGCGCATTGCGTGGTGCTCACGCTCGACCGGCAGCTCACTGACGTGTACTGGCTGAACGTGAATGACCCGGGTTACCCGTTTCTTGCCCTGGTTGAGCACACAAACTATATGTCACCTGAGGACTACGGCGGGCGACACATTGTCTATCTTGGGAACTATCTTCCCATGAACGATTCATTGTTTACGCAGAGCGATGAACAGGTGCTTGAGACCTACTATCGCGCCCTGGAACAGATTAATCCAGGATTCGACCGGTCGTGGGTGACGGAATACCGCATCTTCAAAGCAACCTATGCCCAGCCCATCGTGACGGTCGGCTACCCTGATCGGGTACCACCCCATACCACTCCCATCGCGAATCTGTATCTCGCCAACATGTCGCAGGTGTACCCCCAGGACCGCGGGCAGAACTACAGCATAGACATGGCAAACCGCTTGGTCGAGGAGATATTTCAGGAGCGACCGGCGGTGTGAGAGACCTGTCGTATAACCCTGCTACCTTTCGGCGAGAGTATGTGCAAACCGCCGAGCGCCTGGAGCGCGTGATCGAGGAATTGCGGGAAAGTGATGCTATTGGGGTGGACTTGGAAATGGGGCAGCGGGTAGAGCGCTTGCCCGGTGGCCGGCAGGAGTGGAAGCACATTCTCGCCCTCATCCAGGTCGCGTCAGACACTGCGAGCGTGCTGATTGACCCGTTGCGCTGCCGTGATTTGTCGCCGCTTGCAGCGATTATGAAGGGACCTATCCGAAAGGTTTTCCTGGGTGGGGGCCAGGATATCGTGCTGCTGCAACGCCATAAAATCCCAGCACACGCAATTGTCGACGTCGGGGAAATAGCGCTAGGTATTTTTGGACGGCGAGAGGACGGCATGGCCGCGCTCTCGCATCGCATTTTCGGGTTAAGCCTTGACAAAACCATCCGTCGAGCGGACTGGATGGTCCGGCCGATCAATCCGACTCTGGCCGCCTATGCGTACCGCGACGCGGAATTAACCTTGCTCATCTATCGATGGTTCCAGGCCAATTACCCTGATGTCGTTCACGCGCACGAGCGCGATGAACTCGACCCTCCACTCCCGCGCGGAACACCGGAGTGGCTGGAAATCGCGGTGACTAAGCCGTCGGCCGATGCTCTGGCGGTCGTCATGGGTTGTGGGATAGACGTGAGCCAGGACGCTGGCCGGCTAAGCGGCGACGTGATCGCCGTGCTGCGTGGAGTAACGGCGCCGCGCCTCGCAAATCGCCTGGTGCGGATTGCCAGCGATTTGGGTCTGCGGGGAGTCTTGCCCGATATCTTGCCGTTAACTCGCTCGCATTCGTCTGTGGTGCGATCGTCCGCGGCGCGGGCGCTTGGACATCTCGGGACGCCGGTAGAGGTCGAGGCCCCGCTTAAAGCGCTGGCCCACGATCCGATCGAGGAGGTGCGAAAGGTGGCTGAAGCGGCCCTAAAGGAACTGGCCGCTCCGCCTCCACCGGTCGCGCTTGAGGAGGAGGTGGACGAAACAGGATCGCTCGATGAGGACACGCTCTCGGCGCTCCGCCGTTTGCTGGAAACGACTGAGCCCGACAAAACATAAGCGGTTTAATGCCCGGCGAATTCCTGCTCTTGGTACTGCAGTTGATAAAGCCGATGGTACAATCCCTGCTTGGCCAGTAGTTCGTCGTGGTTGCCCTGCTCGACGAGCTGGCCCTTATGCAAAACGAGAATGCGGTCCACGTGGCGAATGGTGAAGAGGCGGTGCGCAATGATGATGCTGGTGCGTCCTTCCATGAGTCGCTCCAGCGCTTCCTGGATCAATCCTTCGGTCTCCGTATCCACACTTGACGTGGCTTCATCCAGCACCAGGAGCACTTCGGGATCGAACGCTATGGCGCGCGCGAACGCGATTAATTGACGTTGACCTGACGAAAAGTTTGCGCCTCGTTCTCGCACCACGTGATCGTAGCCGTCGGGTAGACGCTCGATGAACCTGTCGGCATTGACGAACACAGCCGCTTCTCGAACCTGTTCGTCCGTGATGTCCGCGTTGTGCAATCTGATGTTGCTGGTAACAGTGCCCGAGAAGAGCACCGCGTCTTGCAGTACGGCTCCGATGTGACGACGGACATCGGCTCGCCGCATCTGATGAATTGACACCCCGTCCAGCAGAATTTCGCCTTGCTGAATGTCATAGAAGCGCGACAAGATACTGATGAGAGAGGTCTTTCCCGCGCCGGTCGCGCCCACGATCGCGACCGACTCGCCGGCGTTAATCTTGAACGAGACATCGTGCAACACTGGCTGGTCGGGCGTGTATCCGAACGTGACATGGCGAAACTCGATAGTGCCGCGGACCTGCTTCAACTCGCTTGGGTCCGCAGGGTCAGGCGGCTCCGGGGTCTCGTCGAGCATGCCAAAGATCCGTTCGGACGCTGCCATGGCCGATTGCAGGATGGTGAACTTTTCGGCCAGGTCGCGAATTGGCTGGAATGCCCGATCCGTATACTGCATAGCCGCAACCAGCACGCCGAACTGGAAGGCCGGCCCCCAGTTGGAGATGATGCCGTGGCCGCCTACCCACAGCAATGCGGCGGAGGCGACAACGCCGAGAAACATGACGATAGGCGAGAAGACAGAGTAGGCAAATATAGCGCGCAGATTGGCCGTGAGATAATCGGTGTTTAACGCGTCGAATTCTTGCAGCATGGTTTTTTCGCGGTTAAACAACTGCACTATGACCATGCCCGTAATGTTTTCGTTCAGGAAGCCGTTGACGCGCGACAGGCGCACCCGGATATTCCGGTAGATGGTTCGCATCGCAGTCTGAAAAATCCGCGAGATAACGGCGATCAGAGGGATAACCGCCAATCCAACCAATGCCAGTTTCCAGTTGAGCAGGAACAACACGATCACGATACCGGTAAGAGTCACCACGTCCCCCAGGATTGATACCAGCCCCTGGGTGAGCAAGTCGTTCAGCGCGTCCACATCGCCCGTCATGCGCGTCATAAGCCGACCGACGGGGTTTCGGTCATAAAACGAGAGCGGCAGGCCCTGGAGGTGCGAAAAAATGGCGTTTCGAAGGTCGTACATGACTCGCTGGCCGACGAACTGCATGTAATAGTTCTGGTAGTACCGCATGCCGAACCCAAGGATCAAGGCGCTGAGATACAGCATCAGGATGGTGGTAAGGCCCTCTGGGTGGTGAGGAATCATATACTTGTCGATTGCCACGCTGGTCAAGTAGGGGCCGGCTAGGTCGAGCAGACCGGTACCGACCAGAAAGATGAGCGCAACCGCGATACGCCGCCAGTACGGCTTGAGGTACGGCAGCAGCCGGCGTGCCAGCCGGCCGTCATATGCTTTGCCGAGAACTTCGTCCTCGTCGCTTTCGAATCGCGGTTTCATTGGACCCTCCTGGGCACGATCGGGCTACTCAACTTCCAACTCCTGGCGAAGTAGCTCGCGCCGGTACATCCGTGCGTACAGCCCGTCGTTCAGCAACAATTCCTGATGACTTCCGCGCTCGGCAATCTCGCCGTTGTCCAGCACTACGATCTGGTCCGCATCTTTGATGGTCGAGATGCGCATCGCGGTAATGAGGGTCGTTCGCTTCGCCATCACCCGCTTCAGACCGGCGAGAATTTCCGACTGAGTGTGCGTGTCAACACTTGACATTGCGTCGTCCAGGATAAGAATCGTGGGATCGCGCATGATTGCCCGGGCCAGCGCTGTGCGCTGCTTCTGACCACCCGAAAGGCTCACACCGCGCTCGCCGACGATGGTGTCCAGACCGTGGGGGAATTGTTCGATGTCCTTGCTTAAACGAGACGTCGTTATGGCTGAAGCCAGGTCCGCCTCTGAAGCCTCGTTGACTCCAAACATGGCATTCTCGCGTAGAGTGGCTGAGAAGAGAAAGGTGTCTTGCGGCACATACCCGACCGACCGGCGCAAGGTCTCCAGCGGTAACCTACGCACATCAAGGCCGTCGATGAGCACCTGGCCTTCATCGGCTTCGAGCACCCGTGGAACGAGATTCATGAGTGTAGTCTTACCAACACCCGTGGTACCGACAATGGCGGTGGTGGTGCTGGGTTCGACCGTGAAGCTGACGTGGCGGAGAACGCGCGTGTCACCATACTTCACTCCTACCTCGCGGAACTCGATTTTGCCGTCAATCTTGCTTACCGGCAGGGTCCGTCCCGCATCGCGAATCTCGGGCTTCCGGTTTAACACTTCCATGATGCGAGCCATTGAGGCCGATCCCTGTTGGTACATATTGATGACCCAACCGAGAGCAATCATGGGGAATGACAGCATAGCCAGGTAAAAGTTGAATTGGACGAATTCACCGAGCGTGATTTCGCGTCTCGCTACCTCCTGGCCGCCAACAAACAGAACCAGGGCCAGCGCGATGCCGACGACCAAGAACATCAACGGCCACATAATGCCGGAAAGCCGCACGTAGCGTAAGTTGCGCTGCACGTACTCCTCATTGGCGCGGGCGAAGGCCGCTATTTCCCGATCTTCCTGCACGAAGGCCTTGACCACGCGAATGCCTGAAAAATTCTCCTGAGCGTGGGTGGATAGCTGCCCGAATTGATCCTGCACCGCGCGATAGCGCTTCTGCAGCGTTCGGCCAACAACCACCATCGTGATCGAGACAAAAGGCAGGACAGCAAATGCCACGAGCGCCAGCTTCCAGTTGATCAGCAGCATCAAGGTCGCGACTGCCAGGAGCATGATGCCAGTGCTGAACAGGCTGATCAGTCCCATGCCGACGAACTGGCGAACTTGATTAAGGTCGTTGGTCAACCGGGCCATCAGGTCCCCGGTGTGCATCTCTAGATAGAACCGCTGATCGAGTGCCTGCAGATGCCGAAAGGCGTCGTTGCGTAGATCATACTCAAGAAACCGAGAAACCCGGTTGACGGTGCTTCTCTGGATAAACGCCAGCAGCGATTGGGCGAGCGCGGCGCCAAGTAGCAACACCACATACCTGCTCAAGGTGCCGACGTCCGGGCGATGGCCGCGGAGGTTGTCCACCGCCAGCCGGACGATATACGGCTGCACGACCGAAAACAGGGTGCCCAGAATAATCGCCATCACGCCGATAGCGATGCGCAGCTTGTGGGGACGGAGATATGGAATGACGTTTTTTAGGTTGTGCACGTCTCTTCCTTGCAACAGATTAGCGGGGACATAGTGTCGGCGATGGGCAAGCCAAGCCCAACCGTGCCGCGCTACTATTTCGCTGCAGCGCGCCGCTCGGTGGATTTCGTGGTTCCGTGTATACCGATCAACTCCGCGGAACAACCAATGCCAGCGCTCCAGAACGTTCCGTGCGGACTCCATCGGTCGGGGATCGAAGGAGAGTTCTCCCGAACCGGGGGCGCCGGCTTTCGGAGCCTTGTTCTCGCACTGACTCTCTCAGTATATGCGCCGCTTCGTCACGGCAAAAAGCGGCTCCTGATCGTTAGAGGTCGCTGGAATCGACGATAAGCGTGACCGGCCCGTCGTTTTCCAGGGTAAGCACCATCTGTGCACCGAACCGGCCGCGGGCAACATGGTAACCGTGGTGGGCCAGGCGTTGTACGAAGCGTTGATAGAGTTGCTCGCCGAGTTCAGCATGGGCAGCTCGGGTAAAGCTGGGGCGACGCCCTTTCCGTACGTCGCCATACAAAGTGAACTGAGAAATTACCAGCATGTCGCCGCTTGCCTCGGCAGCGGAGCGGTTCATTTTGCCGGTTTCATCAGCAAAGATACGGAGCACAGCGACCTTGTCGGCCAGATGCTCTACGGCCGACGCCGTATCGTCCTCCGCAATGCCGACGAGGATAGCACAGCCGGGTCCAATGCTCGCCACCCGTTCGTCGCCGACATCAACTGAGGCAGAGCGTACCCGCTGGACCACGACTCTTGCCATTTTCACACCTCCAACCGACAATCGGGAACCGCCAGGTATGCCACCGGCACCCAGTCGTGTCTGACGCCACCACGACATCGGCACGATACGTCCTCCAGCTGACCTAACTCTGGTGGACCGCCTGGTGGACCGCGGCATCGTGCGCGGCGTGCTCCAGGCGATCGTCCAGAGGCTCCAGAGTGAGGCCGGGGTAGCGTCTCTGGAGCGCCAGCTCGATCAGCATATCGGCAAAGGCCGGATTCTTGGGCAACAGAGACCCATGGACATACGTGCCAAATAGGTTGCCGAGGCGAGCCCCCTCGGTTCGGTCCTCGCCGTTGTTCCCGAAGCCACTTCGCACCTGTCCAAGCGGTCGAGTGTCTCCTTCGAGATAGGTGCGGCCGCCGTGGTTCTCAAAGCCGACAATTTCTCCACGCTCCCATTGCACAACGATATTACCCACGCACCGCGGCGAATCGTGACCAGGATGGACCGTGTACGCATTGAAGATGCCGAGCCCCGCCAGGTCTGGTCCTTCAGCGGGATGATAGTATTTCTGCAGCAGTTGATAACTGCCGCAAACCGCCAGGAATGGAATGCCGCTGTCAACGGCGCGAGCGAGCGAAGCGCTATGGAGCCGGCGAAGATCGGACACCACCGTCGCTTGTTCGCGATCCTGGTCGCCGCCCATGAAAAAGAGATCGGCCTGGTCGAAGTCCGTGGGTTGGTCCACTCCGATTTCCATGACTCGAAGGTCGATCCCACGCCAGGAGCAGCGCCGGCGTAGCGTGATGATGTTGCCGCGGTCACCGTACAGATTTAGTAGGGAGGGGTAGAGATGGACCAGCGTGAGGAAGGGATGCATTCAGTCTTTCCAGTATGCCTTGACGTGTCCCGACGCTGTAAGGACGGCGCGCACGTCCAGGAGAGCGGTGTACGTCGGCACGATGTACAACCGGCTGCCTGCCGGCGTGAGAGCGAGGAACTCGCGCAGAGCGGCACCGCTATCGGATATCACTCTCCATTGTGGGAGTTCGCCAAGCTCCAGCAGTCCGGCATACTTAAATCGCAAGGCCATGTCATTGGCGCGCGAGCCGGAAAAAACGACCGTGGAGAGCCGCTCGCGCAACATTTCGATATCGGCATCCCAGATCCACGACACATCGTGGCCGTCTGCTGTACGGTCGTTCAGCATCACCAGCAAATGGACTCTGGCCGCATCGTCCGCAACCGTGCGCAACACCTCATTGAGTCCCGCCGGGTTCTTGGCAAGAGCGAGAATAATCTCCCGATCCTTGACCACTATTCGCTCCATTCGTCCGAACGCGGCCGTTGCGCTACCAAGCGACGTGGCGATATCGGGCAAGGTTACGCCGAGACACCAGGCCGAGGCGGCAGCCGCCACGGCGTTATACACGTTGTACAGACCGGGTAGCGGCAAAGTGACCGCGACGGCTTGATCACCGGCGCATAGACGAAATGCGCTCCCTTCCATGCCGCGGAGACGCACATCGGAAGCCCACAGGGATGGTTGAGGGCGGCGCAGCCGGCACGATTCACAATGATAGTGCCCGAGGTGGCCCAGGAACACGGCGTCGTACGTTATTTTCCCACCACAGCGCGGACACGATTTGACGTCACTGGCATGCTCTGTCATCTGGAGTTTCCGTTCGCACGAGTCAATGCCGAAGTAGAGGACCGATGCGGTCCGCGTCTCCCCGATGACCGCGGCAACGAGAGGATCGTCTGCATTGCCAATCACGGTGGAGGTCGCGGATAAAGCTAGTAGGGCCTCGCGCCACAGACGGGCTATGGTGGCGACTTCGCCGTACCGATCGAGTTGATCGCGGAACAGGTTAAGCAGGAGCACCCTGGCAGGCTGTAAGGTGTGGAGCACCTCCGGCAGCGCGGCTTCATCCACCTCGAAGAGCCCGACACTCCGTGAGTGCTGAGACAGGCGGCCCAGGAAATTTGCGCTGCCGATCATCGCGCTAGCCAGACCTCGCATCAGGTTTGAACCCGCGTGATTGTGCAACGGAGCATTGCCTGCTGCTGTAAAAATTGCACTCAGCAGACGGCTGGTCGTGGTCTTCCCGTTGGTCCCGCTGACGACGATTGATCCCCACTCCAGCTGTCGTGAGAGTTCGCCCACGACGCCGGGGTGAATCCGGCTAGCTACTAGGCCGGGGAGAGCGGTTCCCCCGCCTCTGCCTAGCGCGCGGGTAGCCCGCGACGCTAGTTTAGCAGCCGCGACCGCTGCCGCCAGACGGATCTGGATTTGCCTCCCTCGACGCCCGGACAACGCTGGTCCTTTCCCTGTGAGCGCGCTCTTACACGCCACTGTACGATGTTAGAAGGCTCACGATATTGTCGCCGTATATACCCTCTTTATAGTCTTCTGGTATGGGGAGACGATCTATTTTGGCCAGTTCCGCCTCGGGGTCACCCTCCGGATACCCCGAGCCGAAGAGGATTCGGTCACTCCCGACACGGGCCAGTGTTACCTCGTCGAGTTGGGCGAGGCTAGTATCAAAATAGACATTCGGCTTATCCCAGAATTCACGCAAGACATTCGATTCTCCCCCGCTTCGCGCGCCTAAATGTGGCACTATCACGTCCAAGGATGGAAAACGCAGGACGAACTCGAGCGTGACCGAAAGGCTCTCTTCAAAGATGACAGGCAGGTTGTAGTGTGCCGCTGCCGCCGCCAGTGCTTCGAACTCCGGGGACTCAAGCAGGTTAACCGCCCATTCGACCTCGTCACGGTCCAGCAGCCCTTCGCGGTCAACGCCTTCGCCGACCCATCGGTGCCAGCGGATGCCAGCATACTCATCAAGATTATCGGGGATCAGCAATTCGTCCGGTCGGGTGTCTGTCCACGGATTCCCCCCGAAATAGTAAAACGGGTACAGCTGGTGCTCGCGGGCCGTGTCGAGGACGTAGCGGTTTTGGTAATCCGGGTCGCCGGAGCGCGGCTCAGCAAACACGATAGCGCTTTCGATCCGCGAGGCCTTCAGAACGACCATCATGGATCCAGCCGGATAACGCTCGCTATCGATGGCAACGTGTGCGTCTACTATCATCCCATTCTCCTGGCGAGTGGTAAAATCTGCATTGATATGAGTAACTCTACGGGACCGGCGGGAAGACCGCAGGAGAAGCATACGGCTTTGAGCGAGCTTGATCCCGTCGATCTGCATGAACTCTTCCGCAGCCACAACTTGCCGGCATATCGAGCGCGGCAAATGATTCACGGGCTTACACGTCAGTCGATACAAAGCGTGGACGAGCTGACCGTTCTTCCCCAAAACCTCCGGCGTACGCTGTCGTCAGACTATCAGGTTCGGACGATTGAGGCGCGTGCCCATCTACGGTCCGCCAGGGACGGGAGTGAGAAGGTGCTGTTCGCTCTGCGTGACGGAGCCACGGTAGAAACGGTGCTGATCCGCTCTTCTGGACCGGAACGGCAAGAGCGCCATACTGTGTGCGTCTCGTCGCAGGTTGGTTGTCCGGCGGCCTGCAGCTTCTGCGCAACCGGACTCGCCGGCTTCACTCGAAACTTGAGCGGGCCGGAAATTGTCGACCAGGTGATGTACTTCGCACACCAGTTGCGAGCCGAGGGGAAGCGGGTCAGAAACGTCGTCTACATGGGTATGGGCGAACCATTCCTGAATACGGGTCCGGTCCGCGATTCAATTCTTCGTCTCACCGATCCTGAAGGATTCGGGCTGGGTGGGCGCCATATCACGGTTTCCACTGTCGGAATCGCGCCACAAATTCGCAAGTTTGCCGAATGGGCAGGACAGGTGAATCTCGCAATATCGCTTCATGCGCCGACGGATGAACTCCGCTCACGTCTAGTTCCTTACAATCAGCACTTTCCCATTGCGGAACTGCTGGCTTCGGTGAACGAATACCTGGACCGTTCACGACGTCGAGTTAGCTTTGAGTATGTACTGCTGCGTGGGGTGAACGACGCGCTCACCGCAGCGGAAGGACTGGCTCGGCTGATTCGCCCTCTCGGTGGCATGGCGCACGTAAATGTGATTCCGTGGAATCCGTTCAAGGAGGGTCAGTTCGTGCGTAGCGAGGGGCCGGATGCCGATTCCTTCGTCGAGACGCTGAGGACGGGAGGCATCAACGCCACGATTCGTTACTCCAAAGGACTTGATATCAGTGCGGCATGCGGTCAACTGCGCGATCAAGTCGCGACGGAAGCCAATGGTCCGGTCTGATTACACCTTCTGAAGGGTACGCAAGCATCGCGTGCAGATCATGGTAGACCGCATTACGCCGTCCACCATGATCCTCGTCTTTTGTACGTTCGGTTTAAACACGCGGCTCTTCTTGGGAGCGCGTAGCGCCCATCCAATACTGTGCTGGTTTCGAATGTGGCGGCCAAACATCTTGGTCTTGCCGCAATGATCACACTGGGCCACGGGGGAACTCCTCTAGATGACGAAAATCTATAGACAAAATGCGCCTAACTGTAGCATGGCCGGTTCAAGCCGTCCAAGCGCCCACGCCGTTGGCGGAGGCGCCTGTCGATGCCACGAGATGGAACGTGATGCGCTGGCCGGCCTCTATCCCGTTTTTGGCGAAGAAGCCCTGGTTAGCCTCAATCGCATACTGATACGGGCTGAGCGGCCTGTGCAGCGTCGCGGTGAGCGGTTCCATGTCCTGGATTTCTTGTATCGTTCCATCCGGACCAATAAAGGCGACAGATAGTGGGATAAAGGTGTTCTCCATCCAGAACGACTCAAGCACCGACGCCGGCCAGACGAAGACCATGCCCGTATCCGGATCCATACTCTTGCGATCCATCAGACCGGTTTCCCGCAATTGCTCGGTGTCTGCTACCTGGAGTTGGATCAAGATGGTGTCCCCGGTCGCGGTCTTCACGATGCCGTTCGGTACTGGTAGTCCGCCGGGGGGATAATCCGGCACGCGGACCGCCGGTCTTGGCGCGTATTGTGACGTGGACCAGTTGTATCGCTGTTGTAGTCGATACCGCACGCCGCCCACGTGGGCGGTGTCGACGTTGCGAACCACGAAGTAGTCGCGACCCAGGTGCAGTCCTGCATCTCCCGCAACCTCGCCGTTCTGTACCCCGCCAATCGCCGATTCGACCTTGCCACCATGAAACTCGAAGGCATACAGCCGAACTTCCCGATCTGCGCCCTTCGCATCGGCAAGGAAGAGGCCCGGGTGCTCTGGTGCGACCAGACTCAAGGGTGTACCGAGCAAATGGTGTTTCCATATCAGGCGCTCCTTGCCATCCTGATCGCTCACCACGCCCAGATTCGGCCCGCGGTCCCGATATACGACGGCATAGCCTCTGGCGTTCCCCGCTAGACTGGCCGATAGCAGGACAGTCGAATGCGCAGGGAGCGCTCCGACGATCACGCTGTCCGTGGCTCGAGCGACCGGCGCATGCAGGAACACGGCCAGCAGAACGACGACCAGAATGCCGGCGCGTTTCATACGCCTACCTCTCTGCTGGTCCAAATATTTCGTGCCCACCCCACAAGATACAGCGAACCTGCTATTACCAGCACATCATCCCCTTGCTGCAGGCTACGCGCGGCCGCCAGTGCTGTATCTGGCGCCTCGATCACCAGCACGGAATCCACATACGGTCGGAACTGCTCGGCCAGCAGTGCAGGCTCCGCCGCGCGCGGCGCGTGAGGAGCGCGGGTCACAACCACACTTCGACTGCGCGGTCCTAGCTGTCGAGCCATGTCCGCGATGTTTTTGTCGGCCATGGCCGCAAAGAGCAATATCACCCTCCGATTCCGCAGGATGAGATCCAAAGATTCGCGCAGAGCCAGCGCGGCTGCCGGATTGTGGGCGCCGTCGATGATGACGGTGGGTTCACGCTGCAGCACCTCAAATCTACCGGGTATCCGCGTTCTTTCCAGTCCCTCACGCGCGGTGTTGGGGGAGATGGCGACGCCCAGTCGACGCAAGGCCTGGCCCACCGCGAACGCCGTCGCGGCATTTCGGGCTTGAAACGTGCCGGAGACGATCAGGCGTACATCAATCCATTCGCCGGCATACGACAGGCGCAGCAACTGGCCCGCTACCGACGTGTCCACTACCTGTACGTGAATGTCCTGGTCGACATGGATCAGCGGAACTCGGAGTTGGTGGGCGCGCTCTTTAATGACCGCCAGGGCGCCAGGATGGTCGGCAGCGGTGACGGCAATGCTGCCCGGCTTGATGATGGCGGCCTTCTCCACAGCAATTGCCTCAATCGTGTCACCCAGAATGTGCGTGTGCTCGAGGCTGATGTTGGTGATGACAGCCACGTCGGCATTGAGAGCGTTCGTCGCGTCCAGGCGCCCACCTAAACCGACTTCAACCGCTGCCCACTCGACTCCCGAATATTGGAAGTGGAGAGCCATGAGTGCAAAGAGCACCTCTCCGTGCGATGGTCGACCTAGATCGTATGCAGCGACGCGCCCTTGACGCATGTCTTCCACGATGGGCCATAGTTGGTCAAAGTAGGAGGCCCAGGCATCGGGGGCGATGTCGAGATCGTCGACCGCGATCCTTTCCGTGTACGAAAACAGATGTGGAGACCGAAAATAGCCCGTGCGGAATCTAGCTCTCTGGAGAATCGAGCCGACCATGGCGGTGGTCGAGCCTTTACCGCTGCTTCCCGTAATGTGCACGGCGCGAAAGGAACGATGAGGGTTGCCAAGCCGCTCCAGAAGGACCTCGATACGGCGGAGGCCCGCCACACGCGCTGGCGCGACCGGCTGTCGGTGGAGCAGATCGAGCCGGTCGATGGTTTCCTGAAAGGTAGAGGTGGTGCTCATTTTGGGTCTCCACGGCGAACGTGCAGACGCTCTCCGATGGCGCGCTCAGTCCCCTGGTCGCCAGGCTCGTAATACCGCCTGCCTGCTAAGCCGTCCGGCAAATACTGTTGCTTGACATAATGATTGTCAAAGTCGTGAGAATACTGATAGTCCTTGCCCGCTCCCATGGCGCGATCGACTCCGGTCGCGGCGTTGCGCAAATGGAGTGGCACCGGCTGAGACAACGTTTCTTGTACATCCGCGCGCGCCCTGGCGTAGGTAGACAGGGCGGTATTGCTCTTTGGCGCGGTGGCCAGATACAGAGTGCACTCGGTCATCGGTAGATAGCTTTCCGGCATCCCGATGAAATGAACCGCTTGTTGGCAGGCAGTGGCCAGAATCAGCGCCTGGGGGTCCGCCAGGCCAACGTCTTCCGCTGCCAGGATGACCAGGCGACGAGATACGAACAGCGGATCCTCCCCGGCTTCCAGCATTCGAGCGAGCCAGTAGACGGACGCATCGGGATCAGAGCCTCGCACGCTCTTGATGAAGGCGGAGATGAGGTCGTAGTGCATGTCTCCGGCCCGATCGTACAGTAGCGCCGGTTGCTGCATGGCATCTTCGATGGCTTGGAGCGTGACATGCCGTATGCCGGCTTCGGTTGGCACGCAGTTTTTGACCGCGAGTTCAAGGGCGGTCAGAGCGATCCGAGCATCCCCGTCGGCCATGCTCGCCAGGCGCCACAGAGTGTCGGCCTCGGCCTCCACCTTAAGTTGACCAAGGCCGCGATCATTGTCCAGGAGGGTGCGCTCTATCAGCAGCAAAATATTCTCTCGCGTCAGCTTTTCCAGCCGAAAGACGCGGCAACGCGAGAGCAGCGCAGCGTTGACCTGAAAGCCCGGATTCTCCGTGGTGGCTCCGATGAGCGTGACGATCCCGTTTTCGACGTGAGGCAGGATGGCGTCCTGCTGCCCTTTGTTAAACCGGTGTATCTCGTCGATGAAGAGCACGGTACGCTGACGGCTGAAGTTCTGCAGCTTCCGCGCCGACTCGACCACGCGGCGGAGATCGGCCACGCCGGCCGAGACGGCACTGAGCGGAGCGAAGTGGGCGTTGGTCGAATTGGCGATGATCTGCGCCAGGGTGGTCTTGCCGCTACCCGGCGGACCCCACAGGATCATTGAAGCCAGCCGGTCGTTTTCGATGCTGCGGCGCAGGACGCGCCCGGGGCCCAGGATTGACTCCTGGCCGACAAACTCATCCAGAGAACGCGGCCGCATGCGGGCGGCAAGCGGGACCCTGTCGGAGGTTTCCTCGGGCGCCTTTGGTAGTAACGGTGATTGCAATGGTTCCGTGCCTGGAGCGGTTGGTGTGAGAGTACCTGTATTTTAGGCCGAGTCGGCTACGATACGACTGCAAAGCCGTTTCCCGACTTGATACGCGAGATATTTTCTGGGAATTGCGGGCGCCTCCTGGCAAACGACCCGTCCGCGGCTCCAACTTGTCGGTAACACATGGGCGATAGCGGAGGGTGTGCCAGCCGGTGAGCCATTGAGCATAATGTGGGCAGACTCAACCGGAGGGATGCGGTGAACAATGCCGATGTGGTCGCGGCCCTAACCGAGATCGCCGAACTGCTCGAGTTAAAGGGTGAAGGCTCGTTCCGGATTCGCGCCTATGAAAATGCGGCCAAAGCCTTTGGCGGCCTGACGGAAGACGTGCGGGTGCTGGCTGCCCACGGTGACCTGACGAAGGTAAAAGGTGTGGGGGCCGGACTCGCCTCCAAGATCGAGGAACTGCTCAACACCGGACACATCGAGTATCTCGATTCCCTGCGCACGGAGTTTCCCGATGGCGTACGGTCGCTAATGAGGGTGCCTGGCGTCGGCCCCTCTCTGGCTCGTCGCGTCTTCCGCGAATTAGGCGTGAATACCCTGGATGATTTGCGTGACGCGGCTCAGGATGGACGGCTGGCTTCCCTTTCGGGCTTTGGCGAGAAGTCCGCGGAGAATGTGGTTCGTGCCCTCAGCCGGGTCAACAAGCAGGAATCCCGCATTTCGATCGGGAAGGCCGTTCCGGTGGTGGAGGAACTCATGGATGCACTCCGCCCCTCATCTGCTCTGCGTAACTTAGTGCCTGCGGGCAGCCTGCGTCGGTGGGCTGCCACCATCGGCGATATCGACCTGATGGCCACGTCGGAGGTCCCCAGTGAGGCTATGGAGGTCTTTGTCAACCTCCCGCAGGTTCGCCAGGTCTTGAGCCGCGGATCGACCAAAAGCACCATCATCACCGATAACGGATTACAGGTCGACCTTCGCATCGTCGAGGACCAGTATTTCGGTTCCCTGGTGCAGCACTTCACGGGAAGCCGCGACCATAATATTCAATTGCGCGAGTACGCGCTGCAGCGCGGCTTCAGTCTGAACGAGTACGGGATTACCAAGGTAAAGACCGATATCACGCAGACCTTCGGATCGGAGGAGGAGTTTTATGCCGCCCTACAGCTCGATTGCATACCACCCGAGTTGCGGGAGGGAACCGGTGAGATTGAAGCGGCGAAAACTCATACTTTGCCGCGACTTCTGACGGTCCAGGATATTCGTGGCGACCTGCACGCCCACAGCGAGTGGAGCGATGGTACTGTGCCGATCGAGCAGATGATCCTGGCCGCCAAGGATCGCGGATACAGCTACCTCGCCATCACCGATCACTCAGGAGGAATCGGTGTGGCGGGCGGCCTCAGTGCTCAGCGTCTCCTGGAGCAGATTGCGGAGATACGGCGCATTAACAGCGAGATCGACGGCATACAGGTCCTGTCCGGCACCGAACTGGAAATTAAACGAGATGGCTCGCTCGACTTTGAGGATGAAATTTTGGCGCAGCTTGATTGGGTAGTTGCCTCCGTCCATTCCGGCTTCAATCAGCCGCGGGAACAGATGACGGCCCGGATCGTGCGCGCCATGGAGAACCCGCACGTCGATGCCATAGGTCACCCCACCGGCCGGCTCATCGGCAAACGGGAGCCGTACGATGTCGACCTCGAGCAGGTGTTCCGTGCCGCTGCGCACACCAAGACCGCTCTAGAAATTAATTCATTCCCAGATCGGCTGGACCTTGTCGACTGGCAGGCACGCCGTGCAAAAGATCTTGGCGTCATGCTGGTGGTGAACACAGATGCTCACGCCCCGGTTCACCTGGATAACATTCGCTACGGCGTGGCCATGGCCCGGCGTGCCTGGGCGGAGCCGCGCAACGTGCTAAACGCGCTGCCGTTTGAAGAACTCCGCGAGTGGATTAGCCGCGCTTAGCCATGGCTTTGAGCAGGGCAACCACGCCTTTGCGCGTCACGTCGTTCTCAATGAGGGTAATCAACGTCAACAGACCGAGCTTCTTGCGCATGTTCCCGCCGGATTTTGTCTTGCCAGATGTGCTGTCGTCTTCCCCATTGGAGGACTGTGATAGCAGCGTATACGCCGCACCGGCCAGACCGATCACCGCTGCCGCGGCCAGAACACCTATCGGGACGTTGAACGAAACCTTCTGCTGGGACTGATCTTCGCTTGTCATTGACCTTCTCCTATCCGTCGTAGCTCAGCACGCACGAACCAACTGCATGAATGGTATCCATGACCATAACGAGCGTGAGGGTGTGCGGGACTCGTTCCGCACCGCTTCCGGTCATTGTACCGCAGGGCCGTGGGGTAGAATCGGCGAGGAGTGCGACGCATGCGTTTTGCCGTTATTTCTAATATTCGGGGCAATGCCACTGCGCTGAAGGCGGTTTTCGAAGATATCGACGCCCTGGCTCCGCCGGTCGAGCAGGTCCTATGTGCCGGCGACTTGGTCGGTGTCGGCCCGGAACCGAACGAAGTTATCGACCTGCTGCGACAGCGAGGCGTTGATGCGGTACTCGGTAATTACGACGACGCCATTGCGTTTGATCGCATTGGCTCGGGCAGCGACTTCGGGGAGCAGGAAGCAGAGAACGCCGATTATGCCGCGATTCAGTGGACTCGCGCCGCGCTAAGCGCGGAAAATCTCGAGTACTTGCGTCGATTGCCCAAGAGCGTGCGCGTGTCGCCGGCAGTACGGGGAGTTGAAGTGAAAGCTCGTGATGCGAACGAGCTTGCCGCCGAATACCGGCGAACCTTTTTTCAGCGAGCCTTAACGGGCGGAATGTTCTCACGGCCCTCCCGCACCTTCGGAAAGCGGGTAACACTTACCCATGGAAGCCATCGGGCCTTGAATGAGTTCGTGCGACCCGGCACCGCCAATTCGATCCTGGGGAGTATCGCGAGCAACGCCGACACGGATGTGCTCATCTCGGGGCATGCGGGCATCAGCTTCAAGCGGGACGCGCATAACGTCACGTTCGTGGGAGTCGGATCCGTCGACGGTACCGCGGAGGACACGGCCGCCGCGGAGTACGTCGTCCTGTCGATCGGCGAGGCCGTGGAAATCGAGGTAAACCGCGTTTCGTACGACCCGGCTCCCCACATCCGCTCGCTCCGTGAAAGCGGCTTGCCGCAGAGCTTCGCCCTTCGGTATCTTGCCGCGAGTCCTTAGCGCGTCATCCGCCGCCGCAGTAGGCCCAGCAGCAACTCTATCTCCTGGCTCTTAAGTAGAGTGGCCGTTCCGACATACAGTCCGGCGCCGAGCAGCAAGGGAAGAAGGGCAAGTAGGGCATGGGCTGCAAAACCGCCGGCAGCGGCCTTAGCACTCATCAATGAGAGAAGCAGCACGGCGCCTCCCGCCATCACGGCCCCGGCTAGACCAATCTTTACAATCGCGAGCGAGAGACCACGGCGGTCCAATTTGCCAATCGACAGCAGGAGTAAGGCGAGAAGAATCGCCGCGTGAGCAGTGTTTTGAATGGTGTTAGCCAGCGCCAGGCCGAAAATATTGAGCCGCGGAATGAGAATGTAGGCGCCGGCCACGTAGATTCCCACGCCAAGCACCCCCACCAGCATGGGAGTGATGGTGTTCTTGCGGGCATAAAAGGCAAAGATCATCAGCTGATCGATGCCGACAAAGGGAATCTGGATTGCGTATCCGGTGAGGGCGGCCGCTGTTCGGGAAACATTGGCTACCGTCAAATGGCCGCTCTGGTACACCAGAGAAACAATGGGCGTGGCCAGCGCCAGGTAGCCCAGAGCGGCCGGAATGGTCAGGAAGAGTACTACCCGGATGCCCAGGACCAGGCTATCTTTGAAGTCGTCCATCCGATTGAGCGCGGCGTCGGCGGAGAGGGCCGGGAGGACGGCAAAGCTTAGCGCCGCCACGGCGATCCCAATGGGAAACTGGGTAAGGGTCGTGGCGAACTGCATGTCGGTGAGGCGTGCTTTGCCTAGCTTCCATTTGAACCCCAGGTCGATTATTTGGCCGACGATGCTAACCAAGAGGCCCGCTGCCACCGGCAGATAGAGCCGCAGAATGCGGCGAACCTCGGGGGTGAGTCCGAGTCGAGGTCTCGGCATTATCCCGTTGCGCACTAGGGCGGGAACCTGAACCATCGCTTGCCCTGCCGCCCCCACCACCGCGCCGACCGGAAGGGCCAGAACGCCGAGGGGGCGCACGAGTAGAACTGCGCCGAGGATGATTCCAGCGTGATACAGCATGCCGGCAAAGGCCGGAGCAGTAAATCGCTGCACCGAATAGAGCGTGGCCAGTAGTACTGCGGAGGTGCCCAGAAAGAAGAGCGAGGGCAAGAGCACCCGGAGGACCTCGACCGTGCGGTTCAGTTCTACGTTGCCCGTCGTACATCGACACATCGCGGCGATTCCGGCCATGAAGGGATGGGCAAAAACCACGAGCAGGACGACGGTGGCGGCCAGGACGATCCAGGCCAGGGCCAGAACGGATCCCGCGACGTCGGTCAGCGCCTCCTTGTCGCGCAGCTTCACAATCGAGCTGAAGGTGGGAATGAGCGCGGCGCTCACCGCCGCGCCAATCGTCAGGTCATAGAACATTTGGGGCACGATGGAAGCAGCGTAAAAGGCGTCCGAATCCGTGCCTGCGCCAAAGACATGCGCAATCACCGCCTGCCGCATAAAGCCGATCAGGCTGCTCGACAGATTGGCGAGCATCAGGATCAGGGCCGCGGAGCCAATGGCTTTCCCGGCCCAGGCTGCTCGGACCTTGTCATGGCGAGATCCGCTGGGATCGATCTGACTGTGAGACGGTTCTCGACCGTGGCGAGTCTCCACGTCTGGCTGGTCCATCATGCCGCGTTCAGTGGTACCCCAAGATGACTATCAAGGGTGAGGCCGCTGATTTGCAGCTCCGCGCTGTTGTTCACAGGGTGTGAGCTTTGCCGTAGGGGGTGGACGCTGATGGGAGGCGTAGCCTGGTGGTTGGTACGCCCACCGCCTGGGCCACGAGTTCTGGCTTGCCCACATACCGGCGAGGAACACGCGGGAGCAGCCCGGTGAGGATGTCGTAGCTGATGGTTCCGGCCTGGACGGCGAGTTGTTCGGCGTCCTGGAAGCTCCCTCCTTGTGCACCGATCAGCATTACTTCATCACCCGCGACTACGTCTCCTATGTCGGTCACGTCTACCGTGATTTGGTCCATGGAGACCCGGCCAACGATGGGTGCTGCCGTGCCGTGAACGAGCACTTTCCCGCGGCCGTCGCCCAGCGTTCTGGGTAAGCCGTCGCCGTAGCCCACCGGCACCAGAGCGATACACGTTCGGCGCGTCGCCACGAATGCGTAGCCGTATCCCACACCGGCGCCGGCCAAGATGGTATGCACTCGTACCACCTGTGATCGCAGGCTGAGGGCGGGATGAAGCGGTGCGGTGGATCGAAGGTCGGGCGCGGGATAGTACCCGTACAGGCTGATGCCGATCCGGACCAAGTCAAGGTGTGTATCCGCGCGGCTGAGTGTGGCGGCGCTGTTTGCCGCATGTTTCAAGGGAAACGAGAAGCCGGCTGCGGCGAGTTCGCGGGTTGTGCGCAGAAAGAGAGAGAGCTGTGCCGGGGTACAGTCGCGCGACGGCTCATCCGCACAGGCGAAGTGCGTATACAGGCCCTCCCGCTGGAGCGCCGGGAACTGTCGCAGGCCGCGTAGTAAGTCAACTGCTTCGGATGCAGCCACCCCGGACCGATGTAGACCGGTGTCGACCTTGACGTGAAAGCAGATGGGCCCACCAGTCGCTTGCCGTTGCAGCATCTCGCCGGCGGCGATCGAGCTGACAGTTGGGGTGAGATCATACAGGCAGGCATCTCGTGCCTCGTCCTGATGGAACGGACCGAAGACCAGAATCGGAGACTGTATGCCGGCCCGCCGCAATTCTACACCCTCCGCCATGGTATAGACCCCGAGTCGGGAGGCTCCGTGACCCAGCGCAGTCCGCGCGACTGGGACGGCTCCGTGACCGTAGGCGTTTCCTTTGACCACCGCCATAAGGTCAGCGCCGTTCAGCAGCGAGCAAAGCGACCGGACATTGAAAGCAATGGCGTCGAGATCAACTTCGGCGTGCGTCACTCGTCCGGTCCAAGTCTCAGAATCGATGCCGGTGATGTGATCAGCCGGCGCCGGCATCTTCCGCGCCGTTCTCTTCCTCCAGCATTAGCAAGCGGACGATATCTGCTCGGGTCAGAATACCAACCAGGCGGTCCTGGTCGAGAACCAACAGCGGGTTGGCGTCTCGTTCCACCATGACCGTCGCGGCATCGTCCACATCGTCGTCGGGTCCGATGCTTTCAAAATGTCGCGACATAAGATCCTCGGCTGTGACCGCCAGTATCTTGCGCATCTCCTCATCGACCCGGCGGGTGGAAAACGGCAATATCCCTCCCAGAATGCCAAGGTACGCGGGTCCGTGGATTCGAGCGTGCTTGGTTACCACGTCACCCTCGGTTACGAGTCCCACGACCCCAGCCTCAGTATTTACCACCGGGAACGCGCTGTAGCCGCTTTCCACCATGAGGCGGGCGATGCCCGCCACTTGCAACGTCTGGGGAACCGTGGTCACGGAGCTCGACATAAGTTCTCGTACCTTCATGTTGCTATCCCTCCCTCCCGTAGTGTAGATAGCCGCGCCACCGGCAGGACACCATGAAGGTCGCTCGCTATGGTACCCGCGTCCCCATATTCCTCGCGCAGGATATCTCCGGCCATGCCGTGCAGGTAGGCGCCACAGACGGCAGCGTCGAAGGGGGAGCAGCCCTGGGCCAGCAACCCGCCAATAACGCCGGATAGCACGTCACCGGTGCCGGCCGTCGCCAGATTCGGTCCACCGGTCGGATTGATGCTCGCGGTTCCGTCCGGAGCGGCTACTACCGTGCCCGCGCCCTTCAGCACCACCACGTGGCCCCACTCGGCCGCGTAGCGAAGCGCAATGTTCACACGGTCAGCTTGAATCGCTTCGATCTTCAATGCAGTGAGCCGCGACATTTCTCCCGGATGCGGTGTCACGACGATGGAGGCTTTCGATCGCCACCACTCTGGAATCTGGCTCAGCGCATTTAAGCCGTCCGCGTCGACCACAACTGGTTTGCGCTCTAGTTCCTTGGTGTCCAGTACCAGGCTTGAAACAAAGGAGATGGTCTCAGAGGATAAGCCGAGCCCGGGACCCAGCACAACCGCCCTGGCCGATGGCAGCGCGCGCGCGATCAGCGAAAGAGAGTCGGGTGACACCCGGCCATCTTGCTCGGGGAGAGAGAGGTAGATGGGTTCAAGAGCATGGGCCGCCACAGCCGCTTGAATGGAGCTTGTAACCGCTACCTGAACCAACCCGGCGCCGATGCGATACGCCGCCATGGAGGCAAGTACCGGGGCGCCTGCATAGTCACGCGATCCGGCAATGACCAGAACTCTGCCTCCAGACCCTTTGTTGGAGTCTGGCTGGCGGACCGGTATCATGCCCGCTATGTCGCTCGCAGCGGGCACGGACAGAGCAATCGATGTCGCAGCCGTGGGGGGAAACCCCAGGTCGATAAGACGGATCTGTCCGGAGTAGTCGGACCCCGGATGCAGCAGTAAGCCGCGCTTGAGAAAACCCATGCATACCGTTACATCAGCTCGAAAAGCCTGATTCCATACCACGCCGGTGTCGGCCCCCACGCCGGTGGGTACATCGACTGCCACACCTCGTGTTGATGGTCCGCGCTGTGTGTTGATCGTCTCCAGTATGGACGTGAGGCTGGTGTCTGGAGGCCGCGACTGGCCGATGCCCAACAGAGCATCGATCACGACCGTGCTATTGCCCACCAATCCACGCAAGACGCGACGAGATCGATCGTCTGCCTCGTGAACGACCGCCGCACCCGTGCTTCCATCTAATTCATCTAATTGTCGATCATATAGGTAAAGGGTGACCCGGATCGCCGCGGTGGATAATGCGCGGGCGCACACCAGTCCATCCCCCCCATTTTTTCCAGGGCCGATCAGGATTAATACGTCACCACCGTCCGCGAGATCAGCCGTAACCCGTGCCACGGCCTCGCCGGCCCGCTGCATGAGGGACGGTAGCGACATGCCACCACGTTCAGCCGCCGTTTCTATGATCAGCATTTCGGCGGCTGTGACAACTTTCATCCCTCGTCTCCCCACGCCACAACGACCACGGCGGCGTCGCTGCGCGAATGCGTAATACTAATATCGAACCCGGTTAAGCACTGGTGGACAGCCACTTCCGCCGCGCGCCCGTGAAGCCGCACCGTCGGCTTTCCTCGCCGATCCGCGAGAATTTCGATGTCCCGCCACCGGAGGTGCCGAATGCCGACGCCCAGAGCTTTGGACACCGCCTCCTTAGCTGCGAAGCGGCCAGCGAGCGATTCGGCTCTACCGCGGCAGTGGACAACTTCAGCATCGGTGTAGATTCGATGGAGAAATCGGTCTCCCCATCGCTCAAGAGCCGCCCCAATTCGCTCAATCTCGATCACGTCGATACCCGTGGTTATTCGTATTTGAGTCATTGATTAGCCGGCGTTCGCTTGGTTTAACAGGATCGCTATGCCCACAACGGGGACTGTCACGAGAAAAGTGACAAAGGTGTAGAGCGCGGCAGTCCCGACGCCGCTGAGCCACGGAGCCGAAGGAATGGCGGCGTGCTTGGCTCTCCATTCCCGATACGCCTGGCGCTGCACGCCGTAACAGATGGCAGCGACACTCACAGTCAGAAATATGCTGGCGTCTGAATTAAGCTGCGGAACACCCTGTTTGTCGACGGGTGCTACCAGAATAAGAGCAGCGAGCCCCACCGCGAACATGAAGATCAGCGCGATTATCAACTCTCGCGCCCTCACTCTATCTATCAACTGGAGACGCTGGCAGTTGCGCACCGTGAGAACCGCCGCGCCGGGCAACAAAAAGAGGGCGATAAGCATAATAATGGCCGGTGACCATGGCCCCGCCTTCGGCGTCGAGGACGATGAATTGGTGATACGTTTTAACTGCAACCGAAATCGTTTCAAGGCCTGATGGCGTATTGTGACGCAGGGTTACCGTAGTAGTCGAGAGCAGCGCTTGAAGAACTTTGCTTCCACATGAAATCCGCGTACCTGGTCACAGGCGAGCCGGGCATCGGCAAGACGACGCTCATCCGCCAGGTCGTGAGCACCATGCGTTTCCGCGCCGCCGGCTTCTATACAGAGGACCTGCGGAGTAGCGGCGTACGGGAGGGCTTCCGCATTGTAACGCTCGATGGTGAGACGGCGTTGTTGGCCTCCAGTGGACATCCCAGCGAGTTGAGGGTCTCCAAGTACGGACTCGATCTTGAAGAGCTCAATCGAGTCGGCGTACAGGCTATGAGGCATGCCCTGGAGCGAGGGCATGTCGTCGTTGCCGACGAGATTGGACGCATGCAACTGTACTCGCGTCCCTTTCGGCAATTGGTCTTCGAGGCGGTAAAAGCCGGACATCCTCTGCTGGGCACCGTTATGTTGGGCCGTAATCCATATGCCGATCGCTTGAAGGCGCACCACAACGTGCAACTGCTTGTGCTCAGCGAAGACAACCGAAACGACCTTCTGGCCTTGTTGCGCGCCAAGTTCGTATGACTGATCGACCTGGTAAAGGCCGGCGCGGAAGCTGGACTTTTTAATTCGGACGCAGTGGTGGGAAAGCGTCGCCCGCTGATCCCTGCACGTTCAACGGGATCGAGTGCACAATCCTGCCGTCCACGAACAGTTGAATCTGATAGATCCCTGCTCGGTTCAGCGGAAGGTTATTGAGCTGAATGACAAGGTTGGTATCTGTGCCCGGCATTTCTACCTCAACGTCGAAAGGTGGTGGTGGCTCGGGCAAAATTTGTTGTCCTGACGGATCCGCAATGCCGAAGCGTACGGAGTACGTGCCGGCATCGAGCGTGAGGATTACAACGACAAAAAAAGGCGGCGAAGCGCCGGGCAGCGTGCCAAGATTGATCTGGCTAAAGATGCCCAGAACGCTCAGCTTGCCGTCCTGACTGGTCAACGCGTAATCGCAGAGCAGTCCGAGCTTGAGCGATGGTTGCATACAAAGTTCCTCCCGTACCTGTGCTCTATGGTAACCGCTGTCGGACTTCCCCCACCGCTCCAGAAACGCGAAACGCGCGACCTGCGCCGCGCGTCGTTGCTGGGAAGTGTTTTCTGCTTTGCGTGCTGAACCCGAGCCTTCCCTATTCAGTTGTACCTGTTCACCATTTACAACGAAATAATGTGCGGATTGTAACACCTCTTTAACCCGGAATCTGCGGGGAGCAGGTGCTTCCACCAGGGCTACTGCCCTTAGCTCACTCGTACGATGTTGGCCCCCAGCGCTCGCAGCCTCTCGTCGATACACTCATACCCGCGGTCGATCAGCTCAATGTGCTCGATCTCGCTTTCACCATCCGCAATGAGGGCCGCCATAACCAGGGCGATACCCGCCCGAATGTCCGGGCCGACAAGTTCCCGACCACGCAGCACTGTGGGGCCCGAGACCACGGCGCGATGCGGATCGGCCAGAACAATCTTGGCGCCCATGTATGCTAGACGATCGACAAAGAACATGCGCGCCTCATACATCCAGTCGTGTACCAGAGTCATGCCGTCTGCCTGGGTAGCGAGAACGATAAAGATTGACGCGAGGTCGGTAGGAAACGCGGGCCACACTCCCGTCTGTATCTTGGGAATTGCCATCAATTCGGCAGGCCGCACCACCATCGTTTCCCCGTCTACCTCAATGTTGACGCCCATCTTTTGAAGGATGTGCAAGACCATGTCGAGGTGTGCGGCAACGACGTTGCGGATGGTGACCGTGCCGCGGCAAGCGGCAGCCAGAGCCGCAAACGTGCCGGTTTCGATGTGGTCGGGCCATATACGGGCTGTAGTGCCGTGAAGGCCGGCTGTACCCTCAATCCGGAGCACGTTGCTTTCGGTACCGTGGATGGTGGCTCCCATGCTCTCGAGCATCGTGGCAAGGTTAGTAATGTGGGGCTCGCTCGCAGCGTTTGAGATGACGGTCGTCCGGGGTTGGCTCGCGGCGAGGAGCATCGCGTTCTCTGTGGCCGTTACCGACGCCTCGTCCAGAAAGACCGCGCAGTCGCCGTCAGGTCGCTCAGCTCGTGCGCGGTAGAAATTGTCTTGGACATCAAACCGAGCGCCGAGCGCCTGAAGCGCGTGGATGTGCGTACCGATCGACCTGGTTCCAATGGCATCGCCTCCCGGGTGATGCATGTTGGCTCGCCCGATCCGGGCAAGCAATGGACCGAGTAGAACGATGGAGGCGCGAAGCCGCTCCACCAAGTGCTCGGCCGGCTCGAAGGATCTGACGGTGGAGCAGTTAATGTGTAATCGAGAATCAGCTTCGAACTCGACCACGGCTCCCAATTCCTTCAGAATTGCGGCCATAGTAATGACATCCGCGATTCGTGGAACATTGTCCAGGTAGCAGTCGTCGTCCGTGAGTAGGCATGCTGCCATCATGGGAAGAACCGCGTTTTTGTTAGCAGCCACGTCGATTGTGCCGGAGAGCGGTGCGCCGCCCTGAATCATAAATTTCGCCATATCCGCCTCGTGTAAACTTCCACGCATTCTACGGCGGATCGGTGGGGCCGACGTGCGGTCCATCCAGTGGGCTGAAGCGTCAGGCCAACCCCATTACCGCTGCAGAGAGGGCCAGCAAACCGCCGATTAGGGACGCGGCTACATTAACCCAGTCGTTGTTGAAACCCCGAATGCCCCTCATAACGGTGGTAGACGAGCCGCAGAGGACATGAATTGGTTGCTCTGTTGATAGTTGGCACGAAGCACAGAATCGCTGTTCCTGTACGGTCGCGCCGAGCAGTGAATCGACGGTCGCGCCGAGGAAGCCGGCGATAGCAACAACCGCGAGAAACGGCATGCCGGCGCGCATGGCAAGTGTCGCCGTGCCGGCAACGAGACAGGCGCCGCCGGCGCTGGCGAAAAAACCACGCATCGTTACGCCCCCTGAGGTGCCTGTGGTCACCGGTTGGTGAGTGATGATATGGACGGGACGGCTGGCGCTTCGTTTCCCGAGCTCGGTGGCCCACGTATCAGCGGTGGCTGCAGCTACAGACGCAGCAAAGGCCAATGGCCAGAGCGGCAAACTGTGTACGAGCGAAAGAAGGCAGTAGACTGCGGGAACGCCGCCATTGGCCATCACCTGGCTGGCGTTGCGATAGTCTGTCGTAGCTTCGACGGTACCGCTCGCACTCGCTCGGGATCGGGGTAAGCGGGTGAGAAGTGAGGCACTGACAAAAAAGACAAGCAGCACCACGGACCATTGAATGGCTCCAGCGGCGAAGGTGAGCGTTCCGACCAGGACGGCAACGACGGCGCCGGAGGGCGTCAATGTCCGGAACGCATAGGCGAGCGTTGCTGCTGTGGAAGCAAGCAGCAGGCCGGTGAGTACTTGGAGAGACATAGTGGCAATAGTAGCAGTGATGGTACGCGTCGGTTCGTGGCCGGGCTTGGAACAAGCACATGGGCTGTGTACACTCACTGGGGCGAGGCGAGGCCAAACTGCCTTGATTGACCCGCCACCGATCCTGACCGAACCTGTCTGTCCTATCGACTTGATGGAGATAGTGCGGATCCGGTATGCTTGTAAGCACGCAGCGAGCAATCGCCGGCGTCTTACCTGTCGTATGAGGCAGGGGTACATTAACAATCAAAGAGAGAGATTCCAACTGAGTAAGCAGAGATTAGGCTTTTTATGAGGATCTTCTGAGAGGGAGATAGGAT